>Ga0181526_10000089_pt1 | contig 89998 bp, 67 predicted proteins | sample PEATcosm2014_Bin_35_FD_119750 | JGI IMG/M metagenome (GOLD analysis project Ga0181526, IMG submission 119750) | Peatland microbial communities from MTU Mesocosm Facility, Houghton, MI, USA - PEATcosm2014_Bin06_30_metaG | ecosystem: Environmental > Terrestrial > Soil > Wetlands > Peat | place... | reverse complement strand
CAAAAAAAGGGGCCCGGATTGCTCCGGGCCCCTTGAACGGGTTCTTGCTCGGCCGTTTACCGGCTTTGCGACCGGTTCCAGCTGACGCGGTAGTCGAGCGCCATGATGGCGCCCAACCCGACGACGCAGAAGTAGCCTGCGACGAGGGTGTCCGCGGTGAAGGAACGGAAAGAAAGCAAGGTTGCGGCTATGGCGATGATCGCCGGGGCTGCCGCACGGATGATGTTTGTTTTCATATTTATGTATCTTTTGTTGATCCCCGGCTCCCATGAACCAGGGCCGGCAATGATACCCGACAACTTCGATTATGGTAGTTGCAGTTACCTATAAATGCCATAGGATGCGTCTATGGAACTTAGCCAACTTCGGTACGTCGTTGCGATCGCGGACACGGGGAACTTCACGCGCGCAGCCGCTCGATCAAACGTCGCTCAACCTTCTCTAAGCCAACAGATAATAAACCTTGAGCGCGAGCTTGGCCACAAGCTTTTTCACCGGATGGGGCGCAAGGCCGTCCTCACCGAGGCGGGCTTAGTCTTTCTGGAACGAGCCAGGCGAATACTCTTTGAGGTTGAGGGAGCAGCCAAGCAGCTCGAAGACCACCCTTCCATGGAGCGGAAGATCACCGTCGGGGCCACCCCCACCCTGGCGCCGTTCCTTTTCCCTAGGCTCATCACCTTGTGCCGAAAGCGTTTCCCTAACCTTCAAGTCAATATACGAGAAGACTTTAAGACAACACTGCTGCGCGAGATGCTCGAGGGCGAGCTGGATCTCGCCATTGTCACTCGGCCCGTTTCCGACGCAAATATCAAGGTGGAAGATCTTTGGAAGGAACCGCTTATGCTCGTTGTGGCCAAGGGTCATCCCCTGGCGTCAAAGGAGCGCGTTATCGCGGCGGACCTGGCCGACGAGACGTTCATCCTCCTCGGCTCCTCGAGCTCGCTTGCCTTGCAGGTAAGGCGCTTCTGCGGCGAACACAACTTCGAGCCCCGGTTGGGATCGCGCTGCGCCCAGATTGCCACAGTCAAATCCCTTGTCGGCATCGGTGCCGGTATCTCGATACTTCCGCGCGTCGCCCGGTCGCCGGACGACGCTCAGTCGCTCGTCTATGTCACGCTGGCCGACGCCGAGCCGATTAGGGAGATTGTCGTCCTGCGCCACATGCAGCGCTACCAGACGCGGGGCGCCGAGCAGTTCCTCTCCCTCGTGCGCGAGGAATCGGCGGAGCCGGCCGCGCCTTGATGGCGTTTGCGCGGCGTGCGCTGAAGGCATAGCTTCAGGCGCCATGATCGAATCAATCAAAAAGACAATCCTAGCGGGAGTCGGAGCTGCAGTCGTCACCAAGGAGAAGGTCCAGGCGGGCCTGGAGGAATTCGTCAGGCAGGGGAAGGTGAGCGCCGCGGACGCCCAGGCGATGGCGGAGAAGATAGCGCAGGAGGGGAAGCGCGAATTCGAGAGCGCGAGCGCGAGGCTCGGGGACACCCTCCGCGACCTGCTGGCGGCCCCCGGCGACAAGTACCTGGCCAGGATCGAGGCCCTGGAGACCCGTGTCGCGGCACTAGAGGGCAAGCCTGCGGGGCAAAAGAGGCACGGCGCAAAGTCGTGAAGTCGTTCGATTTCCTGGCCCACGCGGCAAGGGCCAGGGAGATCTTCTCGATTGTCGCCCGCAACGGGTTTGCCGACCTGCTCCAGCAGGCCGGCGCACCCGCGGGCCCGTGGCGGAAGATCCTTCCCCGTCCGGCGGAATCGCGAACGAAGGAGAAGCTGATCCGGATGACCGCCGAGGAGCTCGGACCGGCATTCGTGAAGTTCGGCCAGATGATGAGCATGCGCCCCGACCGGCGAACGGGAGCGGTCAGCCCGCAGGCAGCAGGAAGTGGAACTCCGTTCCCTCGCCCGGCGCGCTCGAGCAGGCGATCGATCCCCCGTGGGCGACCACGATCTCGCGGGCGATAGCCAGGCCGATCCCGGCGCCCGGCTTGGACTGGCCGGGCACCCGGTAGAATCGGTCGAAGATGCGCGGGATCGCCTCCGGCGGGATCCCCTGGCCCTCGTCGCGGACGAAGAAGCGCACGAAGCCCATGGGGTCCGGAGCCGCGCCGAGCGTGATGGTCGCCCCGGCCGGCGAGTACTTCGAGGCGTTTGAGAGCAGGTTGATGAAGACGTGCCGGAGCCGGCCCGGGTCCACGCTGACCTCCCCGAGGCCGGGCTCGGCGCGCACGACGAGGCTCTGGCCCGCCGCCGAGATGAACGACCGGGCCTCGTCGGCGACCGCGCCGATGAGCTCGTGCACCGGAACCCGTCCGCGCTCGAGCGCGGACGCGCCCGCCTCGAGGCGCGTTAGGTCGAGCAGCGAATCCAGTATCCGAAGCAGGCGGTCGGCGTCGTCCCTCGCCGATTCCAGCATCTCTCGCTGGGCGGGCGTCAGCGGCCCCAGGGTCTTTTCGAGCAACAGGTACACGGCCATGCGCAGGCCCGTGAGCGGCGTCTTGAGCTCGTGGCTGACCGTGCCCACCAGGTTCGTCTTCGCGTCGTCGAGGAGCCGGAACTTCGTCACGTCCTGCAGGATGACCGCTGCCCCCTTGAACTCCGTCAGCTTGTCGCCGATCGCGAGGATGCGCGGCAGGTAGTGGCGGTCCTCGCCCCCCACGCGGAATGTCACCACGCGCCCGTAGTCGGTGGGCAGGTAGTGCTCGTCGGTCCCAAGCACCGACGCCAGCGGCCCCGCGAGGGCCGCGGGCAACCCGCCGGAGAACTCCGGCAGCCTTGAAAGCTCCTCGGCCGCGGGATTGCGCACCTCGAGGCTGCCGTCCTTTGAGACCACGAAAAGGGGGTCCGGAGTAGAGGTGAGCGTCGCCTCCATGGTGCGCTGCGTCCTCAGGACCCGCGCGAGGGTGGCGTCCCGGTACGCGCGCAGCCGCGCGGCCATGGTGTTGAACGACCGCGCGAGGCTGCCCAGTTCGTCCCGCGAGAACTCCGGGACCCGCGTGTCGAGATCCCCCTCGCCAAGCGCGGTCGCGGAGGCGGTCAGCGCCTTGATCGGCCTAAGGAGCGATGCGGCCACCATCCATGCCAGCGCCGCCGAAAGGGCGGCGGCGGCGCCGATGGCGGCCCACAGGACCCGGACCGCCGCGTTCGCGAGCTGCTCCGCCCGCGCCTCGGTCTCGCGCGCGGCCGCGTAATCGTTGGCAGTCAGCTTGTCGATGGCGCCGAGCACCCTGTAGAGGGCGCCCTCGTCCGCCCGGATCTCGTCAAGCGAGGCCGAGCCACCCGCGGCGACCATCCTTTCGCACCTCGAGGAGAAGTCCTGGAAAGCAGCGTCGAGCCCCTCGACAAGGCGCTCCCTCGGCTTGCCGGCGGAGCTTGCCGACTGGGCCATCAGCTCGCGCGTGAAGTCCGCCCTGCGCGCCTCGAGGTTTTGCCGGGCGCCGATGGGGTCCGCGGTCGCCGCGAGCGCGTTCGACATGAGCGTCGCCGAGGTGCGCATCTCCCGGCACCCGAGGGCCGCGCGGTAGTTGGCGACCAGTTCCTGCTGGAGCGGGCCGGCGAGCTCGCGGCAGACGCGGATCGCGTAGACCCCCGTCACGACAAGGACCAGGAACAGCGGCAGAAGCCCGAGGAAGAGGCGCGTGCGTAGCATGCCCGGGGCGCCGCTCAAAGGAGGCCCAGCTTGGCCCGCTTCCGGTACAAGGTCGCGGGATCGATCCCGAGCGTGCGAGCCGCCTCCTCGAGGCTGCGGCAGGAGGCAAGGATCCGGCGGATATGCTCGGTCTCGATCTCGTCGAGGGTGACGCGTGCGCCGACCGCGATTGCGGGCTGCGAGGAGGCCGAGAAACCCTCGGGCAGGTCAGCGAGCTCGATCGTGTCTCCCGGCGCGAGGATGACCGCCCGCTCGATCACGTTGCGCAGCTCGCGCAGGTTGCCGGGCCAGGAATACGAGGCGAAGGCGTCGGACACCGCCTTGGAGAAGGCGACCTGGCCCTTGCCAGCGCGGGTGGCAAAATAGCGGCGCGCCCCGTCGGCCAGGTGCTTGAGGTCGGCCGGGCGCTCGCGCAGGCCGGGGAGGCTGACCGCGATCACGTTCAGCCGGTAGAAGAGGTCCTCGCGGAAGCGGCCGGCCTTCACCTCGGCCACGAGGTCGCGGTTCGAGGCCGCGATCACGCGGACGTCCGCCCTTCTCGGGAGGGCCTCGCCGACCCGCTCGTATTCGCGCTCCTGCAGGAGCCTGAGGAGCTTAGGCTGGATCTCGAGGGGCAGCTCGCCGATCTCGTCCAGGAATAGCGTCCCCCCGTCGGCGGCGGCCACCCTCCCGGCAGTCTCGGCCACGGCCCCGGTGAACGAGCCCCTCGCGTGGCCGAAGAGCTCGCTTTCGAGGAGCTCGCGCGAAAGGCTCGGGCAGTGGACGGTCACGAAGGCGGCGTCCCGGCGGGCGCTGCGCTTGTGGAGCTCCCGGGCAAGCACGCTTTTGCCGGTGCCGCTCGCTCCCAGGATGAGGATGTTGGCGGGCGTCTCGGCCGCCTTGAACGCCATCCGAAGCGCTCGCTGCATCGCGGGTTCCGCGGATTCCAGGTCGACGGGCGGCGCGCCCGACTCCAAGTCGCTCTCGAGAGCCTGGACCCTGAGCTCGAGCGCATGGGCCTTGGCGACCTTGGCCAGCACCGTGCGGATCTGGTCCGGCGTGAACGGCTTAGGGATGAAGTCGAACGCGCCCCTGCGCATGGCCTCGACCGCCGTAGCGATGTTCGCATACGCCGTGAAAAGGATCACGGCCGGTGCCGGCTTCACCTTCATCAGGCGGCCGAGGACGTCGAGGCCGTCGTCGGCGCCGAGCTTGAGGTCCAGGAAGACGGCGTCGAAGCCCTCCTCCTCCGCCGCCTTCAGCGCCTTGGCGGCATTCGGCGCCTCGGACGCCGAATGGCCTGAGGATTCAACCGCGACCCTCGTCGTTCTGCGGATCGAGGGTTCGTCGTCTACGATGAGGACGCGCATGGCTTGTTGCCAGCGAGTCTGCTCGGGCTGCGGCGGCGGGCCAATGACAAAGAGATGCACGGGACGCTACAGGAGGTCCCGACCGACGGCCCGCTCCCTGGGATTTTCAAGGCAAGGCGCCGGGCTGCGGGTCGTCGCGCCTTGCGCGACCCCGGAAAAGCCAAGGCGGGGCCGCTTTCGCGACCCCGCCAGGTCCAGCTTCAACTAGGTGCTCCCGCGGGCTTTCGCCCGCCGGGATTGCACAATTATTCGACCCCATCCCGGTCGGCGGGTTCCCACTGAAGGCTTGCCCTCCGCAGGGGCTGCGAAGAGCGTCGCGCAGACCCCATGCCTCCGGATCCAGCAAAGCCAATTCCGGACGCCGCGGCCTCTGCGCCGTCGACGGGGCGCATCACGGACCTCGAGATCAAGGACGCCCAGATCATCTTCGGGTCGGTCTGGCAGGGCCTCGAGGCGGAATTCGGGCGTGAGCGCCTGCGCTTCCCGAAGGAGATCATCCTCCTTGGCGGCGCCCCGGGCGCGGGAAAGGGGACCAACACCCGCTTCATCGGCAAGGCCCGCGGCCTAACCTGCGGCCCCATCGTGATAAGCACGCTGCTGGACTCGCCCGAGGCCCGCCGCCTGAAGGAGGCGGGCAACATGGTTGGCGACCGCGAGGTGATCCACCTGCTCTTCCGCAAGCTGCTCCAGCCGGAATACAGGGACGGGGTGATCCTCGACGGCTTCCCCCGCACCAAGGTCCAGGTGGAGTGCCTCAAGATACTGGTGGACAAGATGCACGAGCTGCGGCGGGAATTCTACAACACGCCGCTCGGCATACACTTCCGCCAGCCAACCGTCCACGTCATGGTGCTCTTCGTGGACGAGTCCACGAGCGTCGCCCGCCAGCTCAAGCGCGGGATCGATGTGCGCGCGCACAATGCCGAGGTGCGCCGGACCGGCATCGGCGAGCTGCTCGAGGAACGCGCCACGGATTTCGACAAGGCGCTGGCCGAACGCAGGTACCGCGTGTTCAAGGAGCAGACGTGGGACGCACTCCAGGAGCTGAAGGAGATCTTCCACTACCACTTCGTAAACGCCCAGGGCTCGGTCGCCGAGGTCGAGGAGAACATCCTGCGCGAGCTTGATTACCAGAGCACCCTGGAGCTGGACCCGCGAACCGTGGACCGGCTCAGGGGCATCCCGGTCGCCAGCGAGATCGTCGTGCACGCCCGCCAGGAGCTCGTGCGCCGGCTGGACTCCTACGAGCTCGGCCACCCGGAGCTCTTCAACAGCGTGGCCGGATTCATCGAGCGCAAGATGATGCCCATCATCCTGCGCCACGCGATCTCTGGGACGGCGCTGGTGAACACCGAGGACTCCCTGCTCGACGACCCGCGCGCGCTTGCCATGCTGATCGACATCTTCTCCGAGCGCGGCTACCACGCCACGGTCGACCTGCACAGGATCGAGATTCCCGAGCGAATCGACCTCGCGTCCGGGCTCGTGTCCAACAGGACGAAGAAGGTCTACCGGATCCAGATACGCTTCACCGGATCCGAGATCAGGCGCGGCTGAGGCCCGTCGCCCCCCGCCGGCCCACTACTCGTACCGGAGCGCCTCGATCGGATCGAGCGACGCGGCCTTCCAGGCCGGGTACATGCCGAACGCGACGCCGATCACCGTGCAGACGATCACCCCCGCGGCGGCCCATCCCCAGGGGAAGACGATTTCCGCCGAGAGCAGCGACGCGAGGACGTCGCCAGCTATCGTGCCCAGCAGGATTCCCACGAGGCCTCCAGTCACAGACAGGACGACAGACTCGACCAGGAACTGGGTGAGTATGAGTATCCTTCGGGCGCCGACGGCCTTGCGCACGCCTATCTCCTTGGTGCGCTCGGTGACGCTGACGAGCATGATGTTCATGATCCCCACCCCGGCCGCGAGGAGCGCGATTGCGCTGATGACGAGGGCGCCTGAGCTAATGACGTCAGCCACCTTTGCGAAAGCGGCGACAAGGGTGTCGTTGGAGTAGATCTCAAAGTCGTTGTCCTGCTCGGGGCGCAGCCCGCGGACGACCCGCATCGCGGTGATGCCCTTCTCCATCGTCGCGTTGTACATCATCTGCGAAGGCGACTCGGTCGCGATGTTCACCGAGTACTGCTCGGCCCCAAAATCCATCAGGAACCGGGTGATCGGAATCATGATGATGTTGTCCTCGCTCCCGCCGAACATCGTTCCCTTCGTGGCGAAAGTGCCGACCACCGTGTAGGTGCGTTCGTTGGCCTTGATGAGCTTGCCGAGGGGGTTCTCCGAGGGAAAGAGCTTGGTGACGATGTCCTGCCCGATGATGGCGAACGGCCGAACCAAATCCACGTCGTCGGGCGTGAAATTGCGGCCCGTCCCGATGTCGAACTGGTTCGCCTTGAGGAAGTACTGGTTCGTGCCACCGAACGTCACCCCCTTGGTGGTCTTGTGCCCGCCGTAGCTCGCCTGCACGAGAGGGTTCCCGTTCGCGAACGCCTTGAGGCAGACCACGTCGGCGGTGCCCCTCATGAACTCGATGTAGCGCTGGGCCTCATCAAGGGTGACGCGTCGGCGCGCCAGGTACTTGTGTTCGTCGTTCCCGTTCACCCCGAACGCGGGGAACCTCGAGAACTGGAACATGTTCGAGCCGAGAAAGCTGAGGCCGATCTCGATCGAGCCGCGCAGCGCGGAGACGGCCGTCATCACCCCGATGACCGAGAACACCCCGATCGTGATGCCCGACATCGTCAGGAAGGACCGGAGCTTGTTCACCCCGAGCGCCCCGAATGCCATCCTCAGGATCTCATTCATACCTGAGGGCGACGACGGGGTCCAGGCGCGAGGCGCCCAGGGCAGGGACAAAGCCCGAGAGGACGCCCGTCGCCACGGACACGGCCATCGAGATCGCGACCAGGACGAGGGAGAATTCTACCGGGAACGAGGGCATGGCCGCCTTCACGCCCAGGACCATGAGGTAGGTGATCCCGAGGCCGGCCACCCCGCCGAGGACGCAGATCGAAACGGCCTCGATCAGGAACTGGAGCAGCACCGTGCGGCGGCGCGCCCCGAGCGCCTTGCGCGTGCCGATCTCCTTCGTGCGCTCCCTAACGCTCACGAACGTGATGTTCATGATCCCTATCGCCCCGACGAACAGCGACAGCCCCGTCACGAAGAGCCCTGCGAGGGCTATCCCCCTCTTGATCGGGTCGAGCTTCTCCTTGAACAGCGCCCCCCCGTTGACGGAGAAGTTGTCGCGCTGGCCCGGGTACTCCCCCCGCACACGGCGCATGTAGCCCGTCAGCTCCTCCCGCGCCTCGTCCAGGCGGGTCTTGTCCTTCACCTTCACCTGGATCTCTGTGTTCTCGTCGCGGATCCCGAAGTACTTCCTGTACGCCCCGAGGGGCATGACCATCTGGTTGTCGAAGCTGAAGAGGCCAAGGAAGGACCCCTGCCGCGCGAGCACGCCCACCACCTCGAACGGCTGGCCGTGTATGGTCACCGTCGCCCCGAGGCTGGAGCGCCCGGGAAAGAGCGCCTGGGCCACGTCGTAGCCGAGGACGACGACCTGCCTTGCGGACTCGTCCTCCGTCTCGTTGAACAGGCGCCCTTCGGAAAAGTCGGCGGCCAGGATCCGCCCGTAGGCCGCGTTCGTCCCGCGGGTGAAGACCCCGTTGATGCTGTTTCCGTTGGACTTGATCGAAGCGGACCTCACGTCGCCGAAGACGGCGAAATCGAGCAGCGAGTCCGGCGAGGCCGCAATGATCCGGTTCAGCCTGACCGCATCCTCCGGGTGCATGGGCGGGCGGTCCGCGTAGTTCCACCAGTCTTCGGCTCCGGTCCAGGGCCACTTGTTCACGTAAAGCACGTCCTCGCCGAGCATGGCCAGGCTCCGGTCAAAGCCGGTGTTGATGCCCGCGATCGCCGTGCCCATGAGCGTTACGGCAACGATGCCGATGATCACGCCGAGCGCCGTCAGAGCCGAGCGCATCTTGTTCGCCCGAATCTGCGCCATCGCTATGCGGACCGACTCGGTGAGCTCGTAGATGATCCTGTTCATGTCTCCCTTCCTCAGAATGACGGGCCGTCGCTCTCGATGAGCCCGTCGTGAAGGCGGATGATCCGGCGCGCGTGCCGGGCGACGGACTCCTCGTGCGTCACGACGATCAGCGTGTTGCCCTTCTCGTAGAGGTCGTCGAAAAGGCCCAGGATCTCGACCCCGGTCTTGGAGTCGAGGTTTCCGGTCGGCTCGTCCGCCAGGATGATCGAGGGCCGGTTGACGAGGGCCCGGGCGACCGCCACCCGCTGGCGCTGGCCGCCCGAGAGCTCGTTCGGCCTGTGGTGGATCCGGTTTCCGAGGCCCACGTCGACAAGGGCCTGCCGCGCCCTCTCGTGGCGCTCGTGGGCAGGGACGCCGCCGTAGATGAGCGGCAGCTCCACGTTCCTCAGGGCGTCCGAGCGGGGGAGAAGGTTGAACGTCTGGAAGACAAACCCGATCTCCTTGTTGCGGATCTCGGCGAGCTCGTCGTCTACCATCCCGGCGACGTCCAGGCCGTTGAACTCGTACTTCCCGGATGTAGGCGTGTCGAGGCAGCCGAGCATGTTCATCAGGGTCGACTTTCCCGACCCCGAGGGCCCCATGATCGCAAGGTATTCGTTGCGGCGGATCTCGAGCGTGACGCCGCGCAGGGCATGGATCGTCTCCTCGCCCATCTGGTACAGCTTGGTCACCCCCTCGATGGCGATCACCACCGGTCCCACCGGGCGCACCGGGCGCGATTCAACGGGTGCCGGGGGGCTCATTTGGTCCAGGGCTCACTTCGCTTCGGCGACGTCCGCCTTCGGCTTCTCGATTCGGATCTTCGAGCCGTCCTTGAGCAAGCGGCTTATGGCCGCGTAGGTTCCGGACACTACCTCGTCGCCCGGCTTCAGGCCGGACCTGACCTCGATCATCGTGTTGTCCGCGATCCCCGTCTCTACCTTCTGGAGCTTAACCTTGTCGCCGCTGCGGACGAAGACAACGCGCTCGAGCTTCTCGCGGTCGCGCTGCGCGTCGATCTTCTCCACAGACACGTCGATGTCGTTGCCCGAGCGCTCGTGCACCTCCTTCGCCTTCTTCTGCTCAAGCTCGTCCGCCGACAGGCCCCCGGCCGCCCTCACGGTGACGCTCTGGATCGGGATGGCGACCGCGCCCTTGACCGTCTGCGTCTCGATGTCGGCCGTGGCGCTCATGCCCGGCCGCAGCGCGACGTCCTTGTCGGCGACGCGGATCTTGACGATGAAATTGGTGACCTCGTCGGAGACGGTCCCCGACGACTGCGCCGACGTGCCGCTGCCCGCGGCGCCGTTGTTCTCGGCCGACGCCGCGATCTCCCGGACGGTGCCGTTGAACTTGCGGTCCGGATAGGCGTCGATGCTTATCTTCACGGGGTTGCCGACCTTCACGTTGACGATGTCGTTCTCGTTAACCTTCACCCGGACCTCCATCTTGCTAAGGTCCGCCACGCGCATGATCTCGGTGCCCGCGAACTCCGTCGAGGCCTGGACCCGCTCGCCGACCTCCGAGGAGCGCGAGCTCACGGTCCCGTCCATCGGCGCGTATATCGAGGTCTTGGATAGTGAGTCCTTGGCCTGCTTCAGCACCCCCTCGGACTCGTCGACGAGCGCGAGCGCCGACTCGCGGTTGGCCTTCGCCCCGTCGTAGGCCGTCTTGTAGGTGACGTAGTCGAAATCGGAGACCAGCTTCCGGTCGTAGAGGTCCTGGTATTTCTTCAGGTCGGCCTCGGCCTTCTCGAGCTGCACCATGCTTGTGACGGCCGCGGAGCGCGCGGCGGCGACGGCCGCCGTCTGCTGCTCGACCGCGGCCTGGTAGTAGTCCGGCTTGATCTTGACGATCACGTCGCCCTTCTTGACCGAGGCGCCCTCGCGGAACGGCAGCGCGATGATCTCGCCAAACACCTCGGGGTTGATCTTCACCTCGACCTCGGGCTGGACCTTGCCGGTGGCGGTCACGGTCTGGACGATCGTCTTTGTGACGGCCTTCTCGGTGGTGACCGAAATGCCGACATTGGCGCTGCGCTTCTTTACGATCGCGAGGGCGACCAGCACGGCGACCAGCACGGATCCGCCGATCACCCACCACTTCAGCTTGGATTTCCTGCGCGGCTTGGCGATGGACGCTGTGGCGGTGGCGTTTCCAGGGGAAAGGGCTGCGGTCATGGGTGCTGCATTCACGGCGGCAATCAGTTGAAGGTCAATCGTTCATGCCATTCCGCAGCCCCGCCCGACAAAACAGCGTGGGGGGGCCGAAGCCGGTCCCCCCACGCCAACAACAACTAACAACGAGCAAGAGCGGACGAAACAGCCGTCCTCGAAAATGGAAAGGTTCATGCGTCGAGATGCAGTCAGGATGCGGCGGACGGCCCCGCCGACGGGATCGGCGGGCCCGATTGCGGGCGGGCGCGGCTGTGGCATGGCCCCACAACACCGGCCTCCCGTCAAAAGTTACACAAAACTTTGATGAGCGGGCGGGCGGGCGGATGGACGGGGCCGCTGCCTTTGCCCAACGGTCGGCAGGTCGCGTCCACGCCGCGCCCCCGACATTGAGCACGCCCGCTAAGCGGCAGGTATGCCCGCGCCGCAGGTGCTCCCCCGTGCGCCCCGGCCTTCAGCCGCGGCGCTCACGCTCCGCCCACAACGCGGCGCCGACGATTCCCGCCTCGTTCAGGAACTCGGCCGGGACCATTCTCGCGCGCGGCTTCACGTACTTGAAGAACTTGGCGTGCTTCGCGCTCACGCCGCCCCCGATGATGATCAGCTCGGGCCAAAGCAGCCGCTCAAGGATGGCGATGTAGCGGCCGAGGCGCTTGCCCCACGACTTCCACGACAGATCCTTGCGGTTCTTGACCGAAGCGGCAACGCGCCTCTCCGCGTCGCGCCCGTCCATCTTCAGGTGCCCGAGTTCGCATGGGTACAGCGCGCCGCGGAAGAAAAGGACCGATCCGACGCCTGTCCCCAGCGTGAGCAGGAGGGCCTTGCCGTCGAAGTTCCTGCCCGCTCCAAACCTCATCTCGGCCAGGCCCGCGGCCGCCGCGTCGTTTGTCAGGGCAACGGGCCGCCCGATCGCCCTGCTGAAGAGCTTGATGCCGTCGCACCCCACGAACTTCTTGTCGAGGTTTGCGGCCGTGAGGACCGTGCTCCCGTGGATGACCCCCGGAAACCCGATCCCCACCGGGCCCCGCCAGCGGAAATGCGCGGCGATCATTCCCGCGGCGTCGGCCATCTCGGCAGGCGACAGCAGCAGGGGCGTCTCGATCTTGAAGCGGCCGGCAAGGAGCCGCCCGGTGCCCGTCTCGACAGGGGCACCCTTGATTGATGATCCGCCGATGTCGATTCCGAGCACCCTCATTTGGTGGGTCCACAGAATCAGCCCGAGTGTCCCAACACAATGCCGTCTTTCGGGCCTCTTGACGCGGGGCCGGGCCGGCGTTCCTCTTTCCCGCCATGAAGATCACCTACTACCTCGAGGTTCTATCGTCCTGGTGCCACTGGGTCGAGCCGGTCTGGGCCGGCCTGAAGGCCCGATACTCGGGCCGGGCCGAGTTCGAGTGGCGGATCGCGCTCATGCGCAGGGAGGACTTCCCGGTGTCGCGCAGCCAGTGCGACTGGTTCTACCGCCGAAGCGGCGGCACCGTCATGCACTCCCCCGTGATGCTCAACTCCGGGTGGTTCGAGCCGAGCCGCAAGGGCGCCTATGACGCCCCGAACCTTGTGGCGGAGGCGGGCAGGGACTTCGGCCACTCCGGAGACACGATCCGCCTCGCCCTGGCGGCGGCCGCGCTGGTCGACGGCAAGAGGATCGGCGAGATGGGCGTGGCAGTAGCCGTGGCTTCGACGGCATCCGGCATCCCCCCAAAGAGGCTGCGCACGCGGGCGGAGTCCAGGGCGGTCAGGGCGCGGGTGGACGCGAGCACCGCCGAATTCCACGCGCACCGCATCGGGCAGCGGCCGGCGTTCATCCTGGAGGACGAGATCGGCGACAAGGCCGTGTTCTCCGGGATCGTGAGCATCGAGCCCCTTGCGGCCGCGATCGATGCCATGATCTCCGACACCGCGGCCTATGCCGCGCACGCAGCCCACAACGGGACGCCGCCCAAGAAGTAGCCCCAGGAAGATGGAATACGCCAACCTAGGACGCACCGGGCTCAAGGTGTCCCGGCTCTGCCTCGGGACCATGACCTTCGGCTCCCGGAAATGGAGGGAGTGGGTGCTCGAGGAGGAGGAGAGCAGGCCTTTCATACGGCGTGCGCTCGAGCTCGGGATAAACTTCTTCGACACGGCTGACATGTACTCGCTGGGCGCGAGCGAGGAGATCCTCGGCCGCGCGCTCAGGGACTTCGGGCCGGGCCGCGACCGCGTCGTAATCGCCACCAAGGTGTTCAACGCCATGGGCGCCGACCCGAATCAGCGCGGCCTGTCGCGCAAGCACATCCGCCACGCCATCGACGACAGCCTCAGGCGCCTCGGCACCGACTACGTCGACCTGTACCAGATCCACCGGTTCGACCCGTCGACGCCGGTCGAGGAGACGATGGAGGCGCTCGACGCCCTGGTGCGCGCCGGCAAGGTGCTCCACGTCGGCGCGTCGTCGATGTGGGCCTGGCAGCTCGACAAGATGCTCCACGCGGCCGCCTCGCGCGGCTGGGCGCAGTTCGTCACGATGCAGAATCACTACAACCTCATCTACCGCGAGGAGGAGCGGGAGATGGTCCCGCTCTGCGCCGACAAGTCGATCGGCCTGCTGCCGTGGAGCCCCCTTGCGCGCGGATTCCTGGCGCGCGACCTGGACGCGGCCACGGTGCGCACGAGGACCGACGAGTACGCGCGCCACATCTACGGGGACGTGCTGTCCGGATCCGACCTGGCCGTCCACGCCGCCGTCGGGAAGGTCGCGTCGGCCCGGGGCGTCCCCCGCGCACAGGTCGCTCTGGCGTGGGTCTGCCAGCGGCCCGGTGTCGTGGCGCCGATCGTCGGCGCCTCGAAGGCCCACCACCTTGAGGACGCCTTCGCCGCACTTTCGCTGAGGCTCAGCCCGGAGGAGATGGCGGTTCTCGAGGCGCCCTACGTCCCCCACGCAGTGGCAGGCCACCAATGAGCCCCGGCGCCGCCGCTGCGCGGACGGGGCTACTGGCTGCGGCGTCGCTCGTGGCCGCCCGGCTGCTCGCCGGATCCGGGTTCGTCTTCGACGATCGAAACGGGGACGGGAGGCGGGAGCCCGGCGAGCCGGGCCTGCCGGCCGTCGCGGTGTCCAACGGCGTCGACGTGGTCCTGACCGACGGAGCCGGTGCCTACGCGATCCCGGATCGGCCGGGGGCGCCGACGTTCGTCATCAAGCCCCGGGGATGGCGGCCGCCGGTGGACGGCGCAAACCTGCCTCTGTTCCATGCGATGCCGGGGACCGGCCCGGCCGCCGATTTCGCGCTCGTCCGCTCGGACGAGCCGGACGACATGCGCGCGCTCGTCCTCACGGATCCGCAGCCCTCCTCCGCCGCGGAGGTCGACTACCTGTCCCGGGGGCTCGTTGAACGCATTGGCCGCCGGACCGAGTTCGCCTTCGGCGTGACCCTGGGGGACATCGTCTACGACCGGCCGGACCTCTTTGGCGCGGTGAACCAGGTGCTGGCCCGGGTGGGAATCCCCTGGTACAGCTTGCCCGGGAACCACGACCTAGCGCTCGGGACCCCGAATGAGGGAGCGGCCGTGGCGCCCTTCGAGGCCGTCTACGGGCCGTCGACGTACGCCTTCCACGCGGGCCCCGCGCTTTTCGCGGCCCTGGACGACGTGCGGCCGCTGGGCGGGCCCCGCTACATAGGGGGCCTCCGCAGCGACCAGTTTGAATTCCTGCGGAACATCCTGGCCGTGACGCCTCCCGATGAATGGCTGGTCCTGATGATGCACATCCCCCTCTTTCCGCCGGACCCCTCGGGCTCCGAGGGGTTTCGAAGGGCGGACCGCCTGCAGCTCTTCGAGCTCCTCAGGGGCCGTCCGCGCGTCCTGGTTCTGTCCGGCCACACCCACTACCAGCGCCACGTGATGCACGGGCCCGAGGATGGCTGGCAGGGAAAGGATCCCATCCACGAATACAACGTCGCCGCAGCCTGCGGCGGATTCTGGGGGGGGCCGCGCGACGCAGGCGGGATCCCCGTCGCCACGATGTGGGACGGCACGCCACCCGGGTACGCGATCCTAGGGTTCAAGGGAGAGGCGGTCTCGATCGAGTACGTTCCGGCCCGCATGCCCGCCGACCACCAGATCGAGTTGCACGCCCCGATTGCCGTCGCTCCAAGGCAGGGATTCGTCTCGTTCTACGCGAACGTCTTCAACGGCCATGACGGCTGGGCGGTCGAGGCCCGCGTGGACAGGCGCGCTTGGGGCCCGATGCGCAGGATCCTGGGATGGGATCCGGCGTATGCCGCCGATTTTCTAGCGCAGGACGCGACCGGCCGTCCCGCGCCCGGGTCCAGGCTGCCCGATCCCGTCGTCTGCTACCATCTCTGGCGCGGCGCTCTCCCCGCGGATCTTTCGCTGGGCGAGCATGTCTTGTCGGTGCGCGCGACCGACCCGGACGGCCGGGTCTTTTCGTCAGAGCGCGGATTCAGCATCGCCAAGCCCTGAGGCGGCGCGGCCCGGCTCGCGCCCGCGGATCCCGGCGGGGGCCGCACCCTGCCGGTACATGTTTTTGCGTACGAAAAAGCGATGACGCACCCCCGGGACGCGGATTCTCTTCATCGCCGCTTCAGCCCTTTGTTCCCGGTCCGCTCCATCGCCGGTTTAGCCTTTCTCTGGGTTGGCCCAGGGCACGCGGCGGCGTTCACGGGCGCCGCGCCGCGCGAACGCCAGCTGGGCGCAGAAGGGATGCCGCCGCTGCGCGTCTTCACGGCCCGGGACACCGGCGTCAAGACGATGGCCTGGTCGGCGGTGCAGGATCCGACGGGCACGATGTACTTCGGGTGCGACACGGTAGTCTCCTTTGACGGGGACCGCTGGCGCTCGCAACCCATGGATCCCACCTACACCGTCCGCGGCCTGGACGTCGGCCCGAACGGCCGGATATGGGCGGCCGGCGTGAATCAGATCGGCTGGTTTGAGCCCGGTGCGGGCGGGCGGCTGCGGTACCATTCCCTCATGTCCCGCCTGCCCGATGGCGCCGGCGACCTGGGCGACGTCTGGAGGGTGTATGCGGAGGGCAACGACAGCGCGGTTTTTGTCGCGCGGGAGAAGGTCCTTCGCTGGGACGGCCGCCGGCTGCATTCGTGGGACTACCCCGGAATGCGCCTGCTCTGGTCAACGCGTACAAGCACGTCCGTTTACGTGCACTACCCGCCGCTCGGACTCCTGAGGATCGGCGCCGACGGGCCGTCGCTGGCCGTGCCCGCATCCGTCATCGGCGCCGCTGAGATCCGCTGGCTCGACGACTCCGCAGGCGAATGGCTCCTGCTCACGTCCGATGGCTTCAAGACGCTGCGCAACGCCGTGTGCACGGCCCTCGACACGGACGCCTCGTCGTTCGTCCGGGCGAACACGGCGACGTCCGTTGCGCGCCTCGATGGCGGCCTGCTCGCCGTCGGCACCCTCCAGGGAGGCATCGCCGTCGTTGACCGGTCGGGAGGAATCCGCCGCGTGTTCAATCTGCGCGCCGGGCTTCCCGCGAACCAGATCTACTCGGTGTTTCTGGACCGCGGCGGGGCGCTCTGGGGGATGGGGCCATCATTCATCGTCCGGTTGGCGATCGGCTCGGGCGTCGCCGTCTACAACCAGCGAAACGGATACCCGCAGGGGGGATGCGAGTCGTTGGCCGGGTTCTCGGGGGCGACCTTTGCCATCTCGCACAGCGACATGCTCCGGCTGTCCACCGACGCCGAGTCCGGCGGCGCCGGGCAGTTCACCAAGGTCGGGGTCACAAGCAGCCGCTTCTACAGCCTGCTCTCCGTCCCGGACGGGATCGCGGTCGGGCACTACCACGGCCTCGGGCTGTGGTCCCCGGCGGGAATGCGCCCGATCATGCAATCGGACGACATTGTGTTCCGGACATGCGCCTCGCAGGCCAGGCCCGGGGCCGTCCTTGCCTCGCAGTACACCAGGGTCCTTTCCGTCGACCTCCAAACCGGGAGGGCGGAGGTCGTCGCCGAGTCCCTTCCCGACTACGGCGATTCGCTGGCCGACGAGCCGTCCGGGCGGCTGTGGATCGGCACCCAGTCGAGGGGACTGTTCGTGGCGGGCCCGGGAAGCACCCGGTCCGAGCCGGCGGCGCGCCGGTTCGGGCCCCTTCCGACGGACGGTCCGACGCTGGTCACCCGGGCCGGGGCGACGGTGCTGGCCCTGACCAAGGGGGCCGCGTTCTTTCTGGACCGCAGGTCGGACAGGTTCCGCCGCGTCGCCGGCTACCCGGAGGGCAATCCGTCCGCGGTGTCCAACCCGGACGCCAGCGGCGCGGTCTGGGCCGCCCTGGATCCGGACGTGGGGGGCCACTCGCCGAGGCTGGGCAGGATCACGGTGGCGGACGGCGGCGCCGTGTGGACGCCCCAGTCGATCGAGGGCCTCCCGCAGGTCGGCTCGCTGCTGCTCCTGCAGGTGGTCCCTTCGCCCGCGGGCGAGACCCTCTGGATCGGCGGAAGCGAGGCGCTCATCCGCGCCGGCCCTCAGGCGCTGGCGCAGCACCCGCCTCCGCCGCAGCCGCGGATCCGTTCCTGGGTCGTGGCGGACGGCGGCGGGGCCGACACGAAGATCGAGGGCTCGCTGCCGTATTCGACGCGCGGGCTTCACGTCGAATTCAGCTCGCTCGACTACGGCATGCGGGAATCGGAGAGGTTCCAGACGATGCTCGGCGGCGCAGAGGACGCGTGGTCCCTGCCGACCGACGCGGCCGACCGGGACGTCTCCGGCCTGCGCGAGGGAAGCTATGAGTTCAAGGTCCGCATCGTGGCGGATTCCGGCGAGGCGGGCCGGCCCGCCGTGCTCCGTTTCGACATCGCCCCGCCGTGGTGGCGCACGCGCGCAGCCTACACACTGGACGCCTTCGCCGGCGCTCTCGCGGTTTTCGGCCTCCTGAGGCTGCGGGCCAGCTCGCTCAGGCAGCGGGCCCGGGCGCTCGAGGAGACTGTCCGCAGCCGGACCGAGGAGCTGGAGAAGGTGAACGCCGCGAAGACGGAGTTTGTGGCCAGCATGAGCCACGAGATCCGCAACCCGATGGGCGGGATTCTGGGGTCGGCGCTCGCCCTGTCCAAGACGCCCCTTCAGCCCGATCAGCATGAGCTTGTCACGACACTTCGCAACTGCGCCTGCTTCCTGGCATCGCTCGTCGAAGACGTGCTCGACTTTGCAGCGATCGAGGCCGGGGCGTACAGGATTACGCGTTCGCCCTGCAGCCCTCGCGAGATGCTGGAAACGGTCGTCAGGATGCTCGCGCCCAAGTCGGGCGCGGTCAGGATGGACGCCTCCGTCGACCCGGCGCTCCCCGATTGGATCCTGGGGGATGCGTCCCGCATCCAGCAGGTGATCGTCAACTTCGCGGCGAACGCCATCAAGTTCGGCGGCAGGACGATAATCCTGTCCGCGCGCATGGACGGGGCCCACGTCGTGTTCGCGGTCGCCGACGACGGGATCGGGATCGCCCCCGAGGACCAGAGGAGCCTCTTCATCCGGTTCTCGCGCCTCAAGTCCGCCCGCAACTCCGCGGTGCCCGGCACCGGCCTCGGGCTTGCCGTCAGCCGGAAGCTCGCCGAGCGGATGGGCGGGTCGGTCGGCGTCGAGAGCGCACCCCGCCGTGGCTCGACCTTCTTCCTTCGCATTCCGCTGGAGGAGGCGGCCCGGGCCGAATCCAAGCCGTGGAAGCTCGGCTCGGAAGGGGCGCGGGCGCTCGTGGTCGAGGATATCGCCTACAACGCGCGCGCGCTTGGGCGGATGCTTCAGGAGGGCGGGTTCGAGGTCGACTACGCGGCCGACGGCGAGGAGGCCCTCCTGCGGCTGTCGGCGACTCCCTACCAGGCGGTCTTTCTCGACTGCGACCTTCCCAAGGTGAGCGGGGCCGACGTTGCGCGCCGCGTCCGGGAGTCCGAGGCCGGCGGCAGGCGGGTCCTCATCGCGGCCACGACGGCCCTGTCGACGCTCGAGGACCAGTACGCATGCCTCGCCGCGGGAATGGACGCCTTCATAACGAAGCCCATAACGCCCGAGAAGCTCAGCGCGGCCCTCTCAGGCACCTCCGGATTCAGGCTCGAGGGGGCGCCCGCCGCCCCGGCCGCTCCCCCGGCTGCGGGCGGGCCGGCGCTCGATCTCGGGGTGATCCGCCACCTTGCCGACGGCTCGCCGGAGGGGATGGACCGCGAGGTCGCGAGCTACGTCGCCTCGCTCGACGATGCCGCGCGCGAGGTCGCGCGTGCGCAAAGGTCGGGCTCGAGGGCCGCGCTCTCGTCCGCAGCCCACCGCGTCCTTTCCCATGCCCGGGTGGTTGGCGCCGCGTCGCTCGCCGGGGCGGCCACGGATCTCCAGGTCTTCGCCTCAGCCTACACGGACTCGGAGCTGGCGGAGCAGATCGGGATAATGGAACGGTGCGTCACGGAGCTCAAGGAGGGGCTGGCCCGCCTTCGCGACGCCCCGCGGGCACCGACTTGAGCCGGCCGGCGGCGCGGGCGCCGCCCCAGGGGCCCCGGGACTTCAGTCCTTCTCGGGCCTGCGGAATTCCTTGTGCTGCTTCTTCTCGAAGTCGCCGATGTCCCCGACGATCTTCACCGCGTCGTCATTCTTGCCCGCGGCGAGCGCGTCCTGGAGCTTGGCGAACAGGTCCTGGAGATTGCTGATCCCCGACTTGAAGTCCTCCTCGAACTTGGCCCGCTGATCCGCCGGGATGTCCTCGGCCTTCTTCGGCGTGAACTCGACAGCCTCCTTCGCCGCGGCCTGCATCTTCGAGAGGAGCTCGAGTGATGACGCGTTCTGCGCCGGGTCGGCCACCTGCTTCCTCAGCTGCCGGAACGCCTTTCCTATCCGGTCCATCCTCATCTCCAGGTCCGTCTTCTTCTCGTCCTCGTGCGCCGCCGGGGCCGCCGCGGGCGCCGTGGCCTGGGGCGGCGCCGCCGGGCCGTCGGCCGCTGAAAGGGCCGGTGACAGGACTGGGATTGCAGTGAGGATGGCTAGGGCCGCGCGGGTGTTCATTTGGTTTTTCGGGCTGGGATGATTCGCACGGCCGGGGCCGATGCAATTAGTTTCACATCGACCGGTCCTGGCGCCGGTGGCCACGGCGGCCCAGGCCGCGGATAAGCACCGCGGCGGCGGCGGAGACGTTCAGGGACTCAACCCGGCCGCTGCCGGGGATGGTGACGAGGCGGGTGCAGGCCGCCCGGACCTCGTCGGCGAGACCATGCTCCTCGTTTCCAAGGACGAGCGCCCACGGGGCCTCCCTCCCCGGGGCCGTGTCCGGGTCGGAGCCGCCCCGGGCGGCCGCGCCGACCACTTCGTACCCCGCCGCCGAGAGTGCGCGAAGGAAGGGGGCGACGTCCGGGACCGTCCAGATCTCGACGGCCTCCAGGCCGCCCTCCGCGACGCGGTAGGCCGCGGCGCCGGGCCTAGCCGAAGCGGGGTCGCCCGCGATGACGATTCTTTCTACGCCGAAATAGGCGGCGGATCGCGCGATCGCCCCGAGATTGTGGGCATTGCCTATCCGGTCGAGGACGACCAGGTCCTCGCGCCGGCGGGCCCAGGAGGCGATGTCGGCCGCGGCCGGGGCCCTCGGGGGCCGGTCCCCGACGACCGCGACGATCCCGCCGTGGTGGACGGAATCGGCGATCTTCTCGAGCTCGGGCGGCTCGACGCAGCGGTAAATCTTGCGGGAGGCGGCGAGGGCCCGGCAAATGACACCCACCTTCCTCGAGGTCGGCTGGTCGAAATAGAGCCGGAGGATCGAGGATGCGTCCCGCCGGAACCTCGCCCGAACGGCGGCAAGCCCGCAGATCTTGATTTCATTGTCCTTCATGGGCCCACGGTGCCGGTCACGGTTAGCTCATCGCGGTCATGATACAAGTGAACGATCCGCACGGCCGCGGCCACCGCAAAGGGCGAGTCCGACGCGCGAAGCCTGCCGAGGAGCGCGATCGGGTCGACGCGCCCGAACTTTAGGTTGATGACAAAGCGCCGGCACCAGCCGCGCCTCAGCCATGGCAAGGCGATCAGCTGGACCACCCTCTCGGGGTCCTCCACCAGGTCGCAGAAGAGCCAGTCGTAGACGACGCCCCTGGCCGGCCGGAACCCGAAAGCGTCGGCGCGCCGGTGCTCGATGAGCGGATGGCCGAGCGCGCCCCCCTTCAGGGGCCCATTGTCCACGGCCAAGACCCTGGCCCCCCGCTTCGCGGCGCTGAAGCTCCAGCCGCCGGGGGCCGCCCCCAGGTCGCACACGGTGTCGCCCGGACGGGGCTCAAGGCCGATGATCCCGTACGACTCCTCGACCTTAAGGTAGGAGCGCGACGGCGCCGCGTCGTCGTCGGCCATCCTCGAGGGCCCGTTCATGAATGCGGCGCGCGCCGCCCGCGCGCACCCGAATCCGGTGAACCAGACGAAGAGGCCGCGCGCCGCGCCCAGGCGGGGCCTGCTCGTGGACGCGAGCCTCTCGATCCTCCCAAGCTTCCTCCCCAGGAGCTCATGGAAGGCCGCCTCGACGGCGGCGATGCGCCGGCCCATGCCGGTGACATCGCGCGCACCGTCGAAGATGCAGGGCCACGCCGCCTCGATGCGCTCGCCCCGGATGCCGCCGGCGAAGGCCTCGACTATTCCCTGGGCGAGCTCGTTGACCCTCCCCCCGCAAATCGCGGCGGGCGCCTCCAGCGCCGAGTGCGCGAACGCGGCGCCGTGGAGCCTCTCGACCCGCGCCGCGCCCTCGGCCCCGGAACGCGGGCCAACGAGCGCCCATCCGGGGCCCGTTGCGGCCGCAGCCAACCCAAGCCCCTCCGCCTCGCGCACGAGCAGCCCCTCATAGCCCGGCTGGCAGACCGCAAGGGCCTCATTCGATGACATCACCGGCGAGGTTGGCCGCGCGGCGCCGGCCGATCAAAGTAAAAGCCTGCGGGGCAGGACCCCGTGGCCGGCGCCGATGTGGGCAACGGAGACGCGGCCGCCCTCGAGGGCGTACCCCCCGTCAAAGGGGTTCTCCGCAAGGAAGAGGGGCGTGTCCAGGTCCGCGTAGCCGAAGCCGCCCAGGCCGGCCGCAAAGCACGCCGACACGGTCATCGCGAGGACCGACTCGACATTTCCGCCGATCATGAGCCCGATCCCCTCCTCGCGCGCGACGGACACCACGTCGAGCGCCTCGGCAACCCCGGCCTTCATGAGCTTTATGTTGAACACGTCGGCGGCGCCCGCGTGCGCCAGCCGGCGCGCGTCCGCCGCCGTCGTCACGCTCTCGTCGGCGGCAAGCGCCCATCCGGTCTCGTCGCCCAGGGCGCGCATCCCGTCCAGGTCGTCCTTGGGGAGCCATTGCTCGAGGAGCGCAGGGACGATCCCGCGCGACCTGAGGCCGTCCGCCAGCTCAGCCGCGCGCGGCCGGTCCATGCCCGCGTTGCCGTCCAGGATCAGCGGCGAGCCCGGCGCCGCCTCAAGTATGGCAGAGATCCGCTCCAAGTCCGCGCCGGCCCCACCCGGCCCCCCCACCTTTGCCTTGATCAGCCGGACGCCGCGCTGCCGGATCGACCGCGCAGACTGCCCCGCCTCCCCGGGCGTGCCGATCGTGACGGTCATGTCCGTCTCGAGCTCCGTGCCGGCGCCGCCGAAGAACCTCCACAGGGGGACGCCGTCGCGCCGGCTCACCGCGTCCAGGAGGGCGGTCTCGAGCGCGCACTGCGCCGATCCGCACGGAGGCCCCGCCCTCGCGCGGAATTCGGCCGCGACGCCCCGCCAGTCCGCCGCGTCGCGCCCCGGGAGCCAGCCTGCGGCCAGCGACAGGAGCCCGAGGGCGCCGGACTGCGTCTCGCCGTTGAACGCGGGAAAGGGCGCGGCCTCCCCGTAGCCCAGGGTGCCGTCGGAGAGCTCGACCCTCGCGAGCACGTTGGCCGCGCTGCCCTGGGCCCCGCGCGAGATCCCGAACGGGACCCGGAGCGGGATGTCGAGCCGTGAAACGCTCAGCGAACGGACCGTCGCCGGTTGGGGCGCGATTGCCATGGCGGGATGTTCCCCCGAGGACGATGAATTGCAAACCGGCGCGCCGCCGGTGTAGCAAGGAGCCGGCATGCGCCTCCTGGCAGCGTTCGACAAGTTCAAGGACTCGATCTCCGCTTCCAAGGCGTGCGACGAGGCCGCGGCCGCGGTCGCCTCTGCGCGCCCGGACTGGGAGGTCGACATGTGCCCGCTTGCGGACGGCGGGGAGGGATTCGCCGACATCCTGACCCGGGCGGCGCGCGGCCGCGAGTTCCGGTCAGCCGTGACGGGCCCGCGCGGCGGGGAGGTCGTCGCCGGCTTTGGCATCGTGCCCGTGGCCCGGATACCCGCGGGCGCGCTCGCCCTGATCGGGCAGGCGGGGGCCGGGCCGGGCCGCACCGTCGCAGTCCTCGAGATGGCCGCGGCAAGCGGGCTCGCCCTGCTTGCCCCGTGGATGCGCGACCCCATGCTCGCCTCCTCCATCGGCACCGGCCAGCTGATCAGCGCGGCGGCCAGGTCCGGCGTCCACGCGATCCTTCTGGGCATCGGCGGAAGCGCCACGCACGATCTCGGCCTCGGGGCCCTCGGCGCACTGGGTGTCGAGTTCCTGGCCGAATCCGGCGCCCGCCTCGAGTCCCCCGTCCCGGCCGACTGGCCGCGGATCCTCGGCATCGACGGGCGCGTCTCGGAGCTGGTACCGCCGATCGTGATCGCCTGCGATGTCGAGAATCCCCTCCTCGGGCCCAGCGGCGCGCTAGCCGTCTACGGCCCCCAGAAGGGGCTGAAGCCGGCGGATGCCATGGCCCTCGAGGCGCAGAGCGCCCGGATCGCCTCCATGGTCTGCCGGCACTTTGGGCGCAAGGAGAGCCTGGCGGCCGAGCGCGGGGCGGGCGCGGCTGGCGGGGTCGCCTTCGGGCTCATGGCCGGGGCCGGAGCGAGAATCCTGCCCGGCTTCGACCTTGTCGCCTCGTGGCTCGACCTCGACGCGCGCCTGGCAGCGGCGGACGTCGTCGTCACCGGGGAGGGACGCTTCGACGATTCCTCGCTGAGCGGCAAGGGCCCAGGGGCGGTCGCCCGACGCGCCCTGGCGCTGGGAAAGCCCGTCCACGTGTTTGCGGGCCGCGTGGCACTAACCAGGCCGATCCCGGGCCTGTCGACCCATTCCGTGACGCCGCCCGGCATGGAGCTGCACGAGGCCCTGTCAAAGGCGCCCGCGCTTCTATTTGCCGCGGTGCGCGAGACGATGGCGCGCCTATGAAACGGCTCGACCGGCGCGGGCGGCCGCACGATATGTCTCCGATGCCCAGATCCCTCACGCGGTCCCTCCGGCGGGCCGCCCTTTGCGTCGCGCCTCTCATGGGACTGATCGGGTGCAGCGCGACCCCCCCGCCCGGCCCGGCCTCCGGTTCGGGGGCGGTGCCTGTGCGGCCGCAGGCGGCCGCTCCCGCTCAGAAGCCGGCCGCTAGGGAGACATTCGACCCGGCCCACCCGGTCATGCTCGGGATTGACGTCCTTCAATCGGGCGGATTCGAGGCGATCAGGGGCAAGTCGGTGGGCCTGCTGACCCATCCGGCAGGGGTGAACATGCGCGGGGTCAGCACGATCGACATCCTCCTCCATGCGCCCGGCGTCCGCCTCGTCTCGTTGTTCTCGCCGGAGCACGGCCTGCGCGGGGAGTTCCTCGCGGGCGTGAACTCCTCCGACCACATTGACGCACGCACCGGGCTCATGATCCACTCGCTCTACAACGGAGTCAGCCGGAAGCCCACGAGGGCCCAGCTGAGGGGAATCGACGCGATGGTCATCGACCTCCAGGACATCGGGGTCCGCAGCTACACCTTCGTGAGCGCGATGAAGATGTGCATGGAGGGATGCTTCGAGAACGGCGTGGAGGTCGTGGTGCTCGACCGGCCCAACCCGCTCGGGGGCCTGAAGGTCGACGGCCCGCCGCTCGACCCGCAGCTGGTGAGCTACGTCGGCGAATTCCGCGTTCCGTACGTGCACGGGCTCACGATCGGCGAGCTCGCCAGGATGGCCAAGGACGCCCCGGACATCCTCAAGATAGCCGATGGCGTCCGGGCGAACGGCAGGCTCACCGTCGTGGCGATGCGCGGCTGGCGCAGGAGCATGCGCTGGCCCGAGACCGGGTTGAACTGGGTCCCGACGTCACAGCTGATCCCCGACTTCTCGGCGGTTGAGGGCTACGCCATGACGGGGCTCGGGATCCAGCTGGGCGGCTTCCGGAGCGGCATCGGGGCCTCATACCCCTTCCGGGGGATCTCGTACCGCGGGATTCGGTCCGAGGTGCTGGAAAGGGACCTTCAGGCGCTGAATATTCCGGGGATCGGGTTCCGGCGCGTCAGCGTGCCCGACCCGAAGACGGGCAAGCCCGAGCTGGGCCTTTACGTCGAGATCACCGACTGGGACCTCTGGAGGCCGACCGAGCTGGGCCTCCAGATGATCAGGCTCGCGTGCAAGTACGAGCCCCGCGTGTTCGCATCCGCGACGAGGAACGAAGTCGGCCTGTTCCAGAAATGCCTGGGATCGATGACGTTCTATAACGACGTCGCGGCCCACGGGGCCAGGGTCGACGTGGAGGCGTACGTGCGCGACTGGCAGGCGAGGGCCCAGACCTATCAGATGCAGAGCCGCAGGTACTGGCTGTACAACTGACGCGGCGCCGGGGTCCCCCAATAAAAATCGCCAAGACCTCCCGAAGGGCCAAAGGTGGGTGCCCGAGACCCCCCGTTCATCCTAACCATGAAGAGCCATCCAACGAAATCGCACTACAATGTCGCCGTGTTCGGCGCGGGGGCCATCGGCAGCGACCACTTGGCGAGCTTCAAGCTGCACCCGGCTGCCCGCGTGGTAGCGATCGCCGAGGTCTCGCGGGAGCGCGGGCGGGAGGCCGCTGAGCGATTTTCGGTGCCGGAGCTCGTGACCGACTACAGGGTCCTGCTGCGGCGCAGGGACATCGACGTGGTCTCCATCGCACTCCCGAACTACCTCCATGCGAAGGTCGCGCTCGACGCCCTCAAGGCGGGCAAGCACGTGATGCTCGACAAACCCATGGCTACCAACGCGCGCGACGCCGCAAAGCTCGTCGCCGAGGCGAAGAAGCAGGGAGTCCTTCTCATGGTTGGCCAGAACTTCCGCTTCAACCAGGAGACGCAGATGGCGAGGCACATCGTCGAGGCGGGGACCCTCGGGGACATCTACCACGCCAAGACATCCTGGCTGCGCCGGGCGGGGATTCCGCGGATAGGCTCCTGGTTCACCCAGAGGCGGTTTGCGGGGGGCGGCTGCACCTATGACATCGGCGTGCACGCGCTCGACCGCTGCCTCCACATCATGGGCGACTTCGACGCGGCCGCCGTGAGCGGCCAGACGTACGCGAAGTTCGGGAACCGCGGCCTCGGCAACGGCGCCTGGGGAAGGAGCGAGATCGATCCCAAGGCCCCGTTCGATGTGGACGACCTTTCGGTCGCCCTGATCAAGATGAGGAGCGGAAGGACCGTGCTCCTTGAGGTGTCCTGGGCCGCGCACGGCCCGCTCGCCGATTCCAACTCGACCCAGCTGTTCGGGACGGAGGCGGGCCTGGATCTGCCGCCGCCTAGGATCTTCAGGAACACGCCAACCGGCTACACCGTCGAGACGGTGAACATCCTGCCGCCCCCGGTGAGCACGAACCGCATGGTGCACTTCATCGACTGCCTGCTCGGCAACGCCGAGCCATTCGTGAGGCCCGCGGAGTCGCTGGCGATCCAGAGGATCCTCGACGGCATCTACGTCTCCGCCTCGACAGGCAGGGAGGTGCGCATCAAGCCGACCCCACAGCTTGCGGAGTCCGCATGAAGAAGGTTCCGGTCGCCCTCCAGCTCTGGTCGGTCCGCGAGGACGCAAAGAGGGATTTCGCGGCCACCGCGGCCGCGGTCGCCGAGATAGGCTACTCGGGCGTCGAGCTCGCCGGATACGGCAACCTCGACGCCAAGGGGGCCAAGGCCGCCCTAGACGCCGCCGGGCTCAAGGTCGCCAGCATGCACGTCAGCTACCAGGCCGTCAGAAGCGACCCCGGCGCGGTCATCAGCGACGCGCTCCTCCTCGGTTCCCGCTTTGTCACGTGCGCCTCGTGGCCCCCGGGCCACTACGTCTCGGCATCGGCCTGCGAGCGGATCGGCGAGCAGCTGGGCGAGGTGGGTAGGACGATGCGGCCGTTCGGCCTGCGCTTCGGGTTCCACAATCACGCCCACGAGTTCAAGATGTTCGGCAAGCGCCCGGCCCTCGAATGGGTCCTGGGTGCCGCCGAGCCGAGGAACCTGTTCGGGGAGCTGGACGTGTACTGGGCGCACTTCGCGGGGTACCCGCCATCGAGGTTCATCCGCGAGCAGGGGGCCCGGCTGCCGCTGCTTCACCTCAAGGACGAGAAGGAGCTCGGCGGCGGGCCGGTCGATTTTGCCGCGGTCTTCGAGGCGGCCGACTCGGTCGGCGCCGTCGAGTGGCTCATAGTGGAGCAGGAGGAGTACAGCCACGCCCCCATCAAGTCGGTGCGCCTCTGCTTCGAGCAGATGAAGGCGTGGGGCCGGGCTTGAACACCGGCGCGATTTCCAATTAACACCAACGGAGACCCCAATACCATGCCCCGCCCAGTCACCCTGTTCACCGGCCAATGGGCCGACCTACCCCTCGAGAAACTGGCCCCCCTTGTTAAGACAATGGGATACGACGGCGTCGAGCTCGCCTGCTGGGGCGACCACTTCGAGGTCGACAAGGCCCTGTCGTCGAAGGGCTACGTCCGGGAGAAATGGGACCTGCTCAGGGCGAACGGCCTCTCGTGCCAGGCCGTCTCGAACCACCTGGTCGGCCAGGCAGTCTGCGACCTCATCGACGAGCGCCACCAGTCGATCCTCCCCGCGGACGTGTGGGGGGACGGGGCGCCAGAGGGCGTCCGCAGGCGCGCCGCCAAGAAGATGATCTCAACCGCGAAGGCCGCACGGAAGTTCTTCGACGCCCGCCCGAGGGCGAAGTCGGGCGCCGAGTTCACGGCCGTCGTCAACGGCTTCACCGGATCCTCGATCTGGCATTCGATCTACGCCTTCCCGCCGACCTCGCAGGAGCACTGGGAGCGCGGGTTCAGGGACTTCGCGACCCGCTGGGGCCCCATTCTCGAGGCCTTCGAGGCCTGCGACGTCAACTTCGGCCTGGAGGTGCATCCGACCGAGATAGCGTTCGACACGGCGAGCGCGGGACGCGCCGTCGACGCCGTCAAGGGGCACAGGCGCTTCGGGTTCAACTACGATCCCTCGCACCTTGGCTACCAGGGCGTGGACTACGTGAGGTTCATACGCGCCTTCGGAAAGCGCATCTACCACGTGCACATGAAGGACGTGTGGTGGGGCCACGGCGACGGCTCGGCCGGCGTATTCGGCGGGCACACGAGCTTCGGCGACCCCCGCCGCTTCTGGGATTTCCGCTCGCTCGGCCACGGCGACATCCGCTTCGAGGACATCATCGTGGCCCTCAACGATGTCGGCTACCGCGGGCCGCTGTCGGTCGAGTGGGAGGACATCCGCATGGACCGGGTGCACGGCGCCACGGAGGCGGCCGCCTTCGTCCGAAGGGTGGACTTCCCGCCGAGCACAGCCGCCTTCGACGCAGCATTCGACAAGAAGAACCAGTGAACCCGACGGTCCCCTGGGCCGCAATGGAGACCTAAAGATGCGCAGAAAACTTCGATTTGGCATGGTCGGCGGCGGGCGCGGAGCACTGATAGGCCCCGTGCACCGGATCGCCGCCACGATGGACGGCCGCGCCGAGCTCGTGGCCGGGGCGTTCTCGAGCGACCCCGTTCGCTCAAGGGCGTCCGGGGCCGACCTCTTCCTTGATCCGGCGCGCGTCTACGGGTCCTACCGAGAGATGGCGAAGGCCGAGTCCGCGATGCCCGCCGACATGCGCATGGACTTCGTGGTCATCGTCACTCCGAACAACCAGCATTACGCCCCCGCGCGCCTGTTCCTCGAGGCCGGATTCAACGTCGTCTGCGACAAGCCGGTCACCTTTGACCTCGCCCAGGCGGTCAAGCTCAAGGAAATCGCGCAGAGGATGGCAAAGGTGTTCGTCCTGACCCACAACTACACGGGCAACGCGATGGTCAAGCAGGCCCGCGAACTGGTCAGGAACAAGACCCTTGGCACGATCCGGAAGGTGGTCGTCGAGTACCCCCAGGGTTGGCTCGCCGACGCCGTCGAGCGCACCGGCTTCAAGCAGGCCGTCTGGCGCACCGATCCCAAGCAGAGCGGGGCGGCGGGCTGCATGGGCGACATCGGAACCCACGCCGAGAACCTCGCCCGCTACATCACCAGCCTGAGGATCGAGGAGCTCTGCGCGGACCTGAGCACCTTTGTGCGGGGACGCAAGCTAGACGACGACGGCAGCGTCCTCCTTCGGTTCAAGGGCGGCGCCAAAGGGGTGCTCCACGCCTCGCAGGTGTGCGCCGGGGACGAGAACAACCTGAACATCCGCGTCTACGGTACGCGCGCCTCGCTGGAATGGCACCAGGAGCATCCCAACGAGCTCGCGCTGAAGTTCGCGGACCAGCCGAGGCAGATCTGGCGCCGCGGCAATTCCTACGTCGCCGGCGAGGCGAAGCGGTTCACCCGGGTTCCGTTCGGCCATCCCGAGGGCTATCTCGAGGCCTTCGCAAACGTCTACCGGGAGGCGTTCCGCGCGATAACGGCCGAGGTGGAGGGCAGGCCCATCCCCCGGAACCTGGATTTCCCCACGATTGACGACGGCATCGAGGGAATGGCCTTCATTGACGCCGTCGTTAAGAGCAGCCGCCAGGGCGCTAGGTGGGTCAGGCTGGCGGCGTGCTGAGGACGGCTGCCCGGCGCGGGTGCGCGCTCCCGCTCCACATGCGCCCGCCCCGGACGCGAACCCCATGGCCGCGACCCCGATGAGGCGCCACCCCGTGGCCAAGGCGGGGGAGATAGCTCCCGGGGGGAGGAAGATCGTCTCGGCGGGCGCGGTCGAGATCGGGCTCTTCAACGTGGGGGGCGAGGTGCGCGCCTACCGCAACGCATGCCCCCACCAGGGCGGACCGGTCTGCCTGGGCCGCGTCTCGGGCACCTCGATGCCGTCACGAGTTTATGAATACATCTACGGGATGGAGGGCCGGATCCTGCGCTGCCCCTGGCACGGGTGGGAGTTCGACCTTGCGACGGGCGAGCACGTCGTCGACCCGGATGTCCGTCTGAAGGGCGTCCCGGTGGAGACGGCCGGCCTGGAATCCGTCCCCCTGGAGCAGAGGGACGGCGTCGTGTACGTCTTGCTGCCCGGCTGACGGCCGGGCAGGCTCCCCGGCACCGATGCCCCTCGTCGACGCAGACGTCCACAACGCGTTCGCGGATTCCCGGGCCGAGCTGCGGCCCTTCCTGCCGCGCCTCTGGCAGGAGTTCGCCGACCGGCACGGGGTCGCGGTGCCCCCCGCGGGATACGTGTCGCCGGTCGGCGTCCAGCGCGAGGACGCGCGGCCGCCCTCGGGCGGGCTCGCCGGGAGCGACCCGGACCACCTCATCAGGGACCACCTAGACCGCTACGGAATCGACTGCGCGATACTGACGGGCTCCCACATCCTCGGCGTGTCGGCGCACTTCGATCCCGACTGGGGCTCGGCGCTCGCGACGGCCTACAACATGAACCTGGCGGGGCGCTGGCTCGACCGCTCGCCCAGGCTTCGAGGCTCGATCGTCGTCAACCATTCCGACCCGGATGCCGCCGCGCGAGAGATCGAGCGCTGCGCGCCCGACAGGCGTTTCGTCCAGGTCCTCATGGGGGCGGGATCGAACCGGCTCTTCGGCCAGCGCTTCTACCACCCCATCTACGCCGCCGCGTCCGCCCACGGGCTGCCGGTCGCGATACACCCGGGCACCGAGGGCGCCGGCAACGCCGACACACCCACGCCCGCCGGGCGGCCGACGCGGTACCTTGAATGGCATAACATAGTGCCGATCAACGCCATGGCCCACGTGAACTCGCTCGTGTGCGAAGGCGTGTTCGAGAAATTCCCGCGCCTGAAGTTTGTCGCGATCGAATGCGGGATCGCGTGGCTGCCGCACCTCATGTGGAGGATGGACAAGAACTACCGAGGGCTTCGCTCCCAGGTCCCCTGGCTCAAGAGGCTGCCGAGCGAGTACGTCCGCGACCACGTGCGGCTGACCACCCAGCCCACGGAGGAGCCGGAGAACCCGGCCCACCTGCTGCAGATCTTCGAGATGATAGGCTCCCCGGAGATGATCCTCTTCTCGAGCGACTACCCGCACTGGGACTTCGACAATCCGAAGGCGGCGCTCCCGGCCCTGCCCGCCGAGTGGAAGGAGAGGATCTTCTGGCGAAACGCCTCCGAGCTCTACGGGCTCGGCCTCACTACATCCGGCAGATAAGGAGCTCGCGCTCGTAGACCATTTCCTTCGGAAGGCGGTCGTGGAGGTCGAGGAAGAGCTCCTCGTGGCTCATGATCTCCGCCCTCCAGGCCGCGCGGTCGAACGATTGGAGCTCGTTGAAGCGCTCCCTCGGCAGGTCGAGCCCGGTCCAGTCGATGTCTTCGTGGGTGGGCATCCATCCGATCGGGGTCTCGCGCCCCAGGGACCTTCCCCTCGCCCGGTCCACGATCCACTTGAGGATCCTCATGTTCTCGCTGAAGCCCGGCCAGAGGAACCTGCCCTCGGCGTCCTTGCGGAACCAGTTCACGTGGAAGATCCTGGGCGTCTCGCTCAGGCTCCTCTGCATGACGATCCAGTGCCCGAAATAGTCCCCCATGTGGTAGCCGCAGAAGGGGAGCATCGCCATCGGGTCGCGGCGCACCTTCCCGATGGTGCCGGCCGCGGCCGCGGTCATCTCCGAGCCCATCGTCGCGCCGATATAGACCCCCGAGCTCCAGTTGAACGCCTGGTAGACGAGCGGGATCGTGGCTGCCCTGCGGCCCCCGAACACAATGGCGCTGATCGGAACGCCCTCGGGCTTCTCCCAGTCCGCATCGATCGTCGGGCACTGCGACGCCGGGGCCGTGAACCGCGCGTTGGGATGCGACGCGGGACGGCCGCAGCCCGGGGTCCACTCCTTCCCCTGCCAGTCGGCGAGCCTCGGCGGGGGCTCCTCGGTCATCCCCTCCCACCACACGCCGCCGCTCGGGGTAAGCGCGACGTTCGTGAAGATCGTGTTCCTCGACAGCGTGGCCATCGCGTTCGGGTTCGTCCTGACCGACGTGCCCGGCGCCACGCCGAAGAAGCCGGCCTCGGGGTTGATCGCTCGCAGCCTGCCGCTCGAATCGGGCCTCAGCCACGCTATGTCGTCGCCCAGCGTCCAGAGTTTCCAGCCCTGGTCGGCGAGGGCCTTTGGGGGGACCATCATCGCCAGGTTGGTCTTGCCGCAGGCGCTTGGGAACGCGGCCGCCACGTAGGTCTTCTCCCCCTGGGGATTCTCGAGTCCGACGATCAGCATGTGCTCCGCCATCCACCCCTCGTCGCGGGCGATGTTGGAGGCTATGCGCAGCGCGAAGCACTTCTTGCCGAGCAGCGCGTTGCCGCCGTACCCCGAGCCGTAGCTCCAGATCTCGCGGGTCTCCGGAAAGTGCACGATGTACTTCTCCTTGTTGCAGGGCCATGGCACGTCCCGCTCGCCCTTCGCGAGCGGGGCGCCCAGGGAGTGCATGCACGGGACGACGCGCTTTTCCCCCTTGTCGATCTCGGCAAGGACGGACAGGCCGATCCTCGCCATGATCCGCATGTTGACTACGGCGTACGGCGAGTCGGTCAGCTGGACGCCAATGAGCGAGAAAGGCGAGCCGACCGGGCCCATGCTGTAGGCCAGGACGTACATCGTGCGGCCCCGCATCGTGCCGCTGAAGATCTCCCGCAGCTTCCGCCGCATCTCGAAGGGATTGACCCAGTTGTTGGTCGGCCCGGCCGCGCCGCGCGAATGGGAGCAGATGAACGTCCGGTCCTCGACGCGGGCGACGTCGCTCGGGTCGCTGCGCGCGTAGAAGCAGCCCGGCCACTGCTTGGCGTTCAGCCTGACAAAGGTGCCGCCGGCCACCATCTCGGAGCACAGCTGGTCGTACTCCTGCTTCGAGCCGTCCACCCAGTGGACCGCGTCGGGTTTGCAAAGCTCCGCCATCTTCTCGACCCACCGCAGAAGGTGCTTGTTAGCACTCAGGGGCTTGGCCGGATTGCGCTTTTTCATCGAGTCGGGCGTGTGGGACGTTCGGACATAAACGTTTCAGGCTGGAAAAGGACGCGGTGGCGAGCAATCAGGAAACCCGGTTCAAGAAACTCTTAGGGCCGCTTATGGGCGCCATTCCCCGGCGGGGGGGGGCCGCCCGGTCCCGTCAGCGGACCGTCAGCCCAGTCCCTCCCCTCCCCGCCTTGCGGGCTCCGCCTTCGCGTAAAGTTCCATCGGCGCGGCGTCGAAGTACTTTAGGAGCGCGGGGCAGAGCCAGCCCCTGGTGCCAAAGGCACGCCAGAGGTACCAATTCCCCCCGGACTCCTCCCCCTGCCATTCCAGCTTCGCCGCGAATCCGGGAAACGGGCGCGCGGAGACGATGAGGCGGAATCCCGCCTCAGCTCCCGGTATGGACTCCGCCATCCGATCCAGCATGTCGTCGATTCCGAGGATGAACGGCTCTCTCCTCAGGCCGACGCTGTCGTCGTCGAACACCCAGGAGCCCTCATGCTTGTAGGGCCGCAGCATGATTAGGGAGTTCCCGCTCATCCGCCGTCCCACGGAACCCTGAGATGGCTAGGCGCCGCGAGGCTTCCGCGCCGAGCGGCGGGCCGCACGCTCCGGCGCAGGGTCCCGGGGATTCCCCGGCGAGCGCCGCCTTCCGATCGCAAGCTCGACCGACCGCGGCATCGGCCTGCACCCGCACCGCCTGGAATGCTCCAGGTGCCAGGCCAGCCGCAGCTCGCGTGTCGCATGGGCCGGCATTGGGTTCCTGGCGTGCCACTCCCTGTTCACAGCCGACTCCTACCCTCCGTGCCCGCCGTGAACGAGAGCAAAAAAAACCTGGCGCCCGCGGCGCGGTAGCGGAGGACCTCGCATTAGGTCCGCGAAACGCCCCCGCCAGCGGACATCCCCGGGGCGCGACGGTTTGGCGCGGCCAGCCCGGAACGGGCCGACCGCGTGGGACTCCCCGCGGTTCGCCTGCCAGTACGGGCTCCGGCAAGATGCTGTCCTACGCCACTTACCATCATTCTGTTATAGCACGGTTGATCGGTCGGGGCCAGTCAGCGGAGCGCCCGGTCGCACGCGGCGGTCTTTACCCATGATTGGGTTGGAAATTGTAAACCGGCGATTCGCGGGCCACGGTGGCGCCGTGAAATTGGCACTCATGCTCCTGCCTCTTGCAGCCATTGCGCCGGCCCTGGCCCTTTCCGTCGGCGAAACCTATGACCAGGTGGTCGCCGAGAAGGGCGCGCCCCTAGGAATCTCAAGCGCGGGATCCGTTCGGATCCTGACCTACCACGACGTCGTCGTCAGGGTGAGGGACGACGCGGTGGTCTCCTTCCATGCGCCCGACAAGGCGCCGCCGGCGAACGCGGCGGCCGCGACCGAGGCCAGGCAAAGGCCCGCTCCCGCCGATTACGACGGCCCCGCCGTGTGGGAGACAGACTACGGCACGGCCATGGACCAGGCCCGGGCGAGGAGATGCCGCGTCCTTATCCTCTTCACGGGCTCCGACTGGTGCCCGTGGTGCAAGAAGATGGATGCCGAGGTGTACTCCCAGCCGGAGTTCGCCAGGTACTCCCATGAGAAGCTCGTGCTTCTCAAGCTCGACTACCCGGAGCACACGCCGCAGTCGGACGAGCTGAAGGCGCAGAACGCCGAGATGAAGGACCGGTACGGAGTCCGCGGCTTTCCCCAGGCGGTCGTCGTCGACATGGGCGGCAAGATCCTGACGAGGATCAAGGGGTACCAGTCCGGCGGGCCCTCCCGCTTCATCCAGATGATGCAGGGCGAGGAATAGCCCTGGGGTCCGCGCGACCCGCGCCCGAAGGCATGATTTGACCGCGGGCCGCGAAGGCGGCATTCACCGGTGGCCTCCCCATGCCCGACTCCAACGGCCAGAAGCACCGGACCCTGCTGCAGGGGATTGCCCGCAGCGCCATGCTCGAGCGGGGCCTGGCGCCAGACTTCCCAGCCGCGGCGCTGGCCGAGCTCGACGCGATCCGCGGGCCGGCGGTGAAGGCCCCGGGCGCGGTCCGCGACCTTAGGGACCTGCCGTGGTGCTCGATCGACAACGACGACTCGCGCGACCTGGACCAGCTGTCCGTGGCCGAGGACATGGGGGCCGGCGCGGTAAAGCTGATGGTCGCCGTCGCCGAGGTCGGCGCCCTGGTGGGGCAAGGCTCCGCCATCGACAGTCACGCCCGCGGGAACACAACCTCGGTCTACACCGCAGGCGGGATCTTCCCGATGCTGCCCGAGAGGCTCTCGACGGACCTGACCTCGCTCGGATTCAACGCCGACCGCGTCGCCATCGTCATCGAGATGGTCTTCTCCGGGGACGCCTCTCTGACGAAGTCGGACATCTATGAGGCGACCGTGAGGAACCGGGCGAAGCTGGCCTACAACGGCGTGGCCGCGTGGCTGGACGGCGCCGGGCCCATGCCCCAGGCGATCGGGGCCGTCGCCGGGCTCGACGACAACATCCGGCTGCAGCACCGAACGGCGCAGCGGCTGCGCGCGCTCCGGCACATGCGCGGCGCCCTGTCGCTCCAGACCATCCAGGCGCGAGCGGTCTTCGTCGGGGACATACTCCAGGACCTGAAGGCGGACGAAAGCAACGTGGCCAAGAATCTCATAGAGGAGCTGATGGTCGCGTCGAACGGGGTTACCGCGCGCTACCTCGCGGCGAGGAGGTACCCAACGGTGCGCCGCGTGGTCCGCACCCCCGCCCGCTGGGACCGGATCGTCGAGCTGGCCGCGGAACGGGGCCGGACGCTGCCGCGGGAGCCGGACGGCGTGGCACTCGAGCAGTTCCTGCTGGCCGAGATGAAGTCGGACCCCTCCTATTTCCCCGACCTGTCGCTCAGCGTGATCAAGCTGATGGGCCGGGGCGAGTACGTCATGGATTTCCAGGGCGGCGACGGGCCCGGGCACTTCGGGCTCGCCGTCAGGGACTACGCCCACTCCACCGCCCCGAACAGGCGGTTCCCCGACCTGATCATCCAGCGCCTGCTCAAGGCGGCGATGGCCGGGTCCGCCCCGCCCTACGGCAACGACGAGCTGGTGGGGCTTGCCAGGCACTGCACCGAGCAGGAGGACGCGGCCAAGAAGGTCGAGCGCCAGTTGATCAAGTCCGCGGCCGCCCTGCTGCTTGCCCCGAGGATCGGGGAAAGATTCGCGGCCACGGTCACCGGGGCGGCCGACAAGGGCACCTGGGTGCGCATAGGGCGCCCGCCGGTCGAGGGAAAGCTGGAGCGCGGCTGCGAGGGCCTCCGGGTCGGTGACCGCGTCCGCGTGCGGCTGGTGCGGACCGACGTGGAGCGCGGGTATATCGATTTCGTCCGGTCCGGGTGACGGGCGCCGGGCGGCGTTCCGGCCGCTCTTGCGATTCGGGCGTTCGGTGTCACCTTTCAGTGCGGGAAGCGTCTTTCCCGGAAGAGTGGACAGTAACACGCATGCAAGTCGGTTGGTTATAGGGGCCTTGGGAAGCCGGGCGCCCCGCGGCCCCTGGAGGAGGGCTGCCGGAACAACGCCGGGGCACCGATGGTCTAACGAACAGGGGCAGATTGGGTTCCTAAAATCTCTAATCTCATGAACGCAAGAATTCGAAGCATAATGTCAGGAGGGGCGTGCGTCGCCGCGCTCGCGCTGGGTCTTTCGGCCCCCGCGACGGCATCCGCCGCCGACAACCCGACGGTCGCCGCAGGCGACCAAATGGCGGGGCCGCCCCCCTCCGCAGCCCATGTCTGGATGTCCGGCCACTGGAACTTTGAGGGCGGCCAGTGGAAATGGGCCGCGGGACACTGGGATCTGCCGCCGAACCGGAGCGCCGTGTGGGTCCCGGGGCACTGGATTCAGGGGAGCAGCGGGTGGGTGTGGGTGAACGGCGCGTGGAATGTCGCCGAGGCCCCCCAGTCGCCATCGGCGCCGCCGCAGCCGCCGGGCTCGAACCAGGCGCCCGCCCAGGGTGGGCAGGCCGTGCCGATGCCGTCCACGCCGGCGCCCGAAGTGGCCGGCCAGTACGGCCCCGAGGGGCAGGCTCCCGTCACCTACCAGGCGCCGGCGGAGAACTATTATCCCGCCACTGATTACAGCGTGGTGTATCCCGGCTATTACTGGGACGGGGCCGCCTGGGCCTGGGGCATATACCCCGCCTTCGGCATCGGTCTCGGATGGTGGGGCCCCGGGTATTGGGGCTGGGGGCACGGCGGCTGGGGCTACTATGGGCATGGGTACGGATACGGACACGGGTACCGCGGCGGCTCCTTTGGCCATGCGGCGGTTGGGCACTTCGGCGGAGGCCACACGCATTAGGTCCCCGCTTTGCCCGGGCCCGGGGGCGACCCGACCCGGGCTCGGCAGCCGGGCCGCGGCCGCACGGATGGCGGCGGCCCCGCCGGGGGCGGACCCCGGGGATCCCGTCAGCGGACCGGCCCTTGAACAGGATTCGCCGCCGGAAAGGTGTTGAACTCCCATCGGCCGCCCCGGTGTCATGGCCCGGTGCGCGCAGCGCTGCGATGTCTCGTACTGGCCGCATCGGCGGCAGCATGGCTGGGACCCGGCATCCCGGGACAGACCGCGTCAGGGGTGCCCACGCCGGCGGCCCCGCCCGCGCTCCTGGCGGAGGCGTTCAACAAGCTCATGGAGAACCAGGGCCACTGGGCCTACAAGCAGGCCCAGTCCGTCTCGGGACTCACGGCGAGCATGAAGCGCGAGACGGTCCTGCGGGTCGACCCCTCCAAGACCTACGCCGAGCAGTTCGAGCCGCTGATCTTCGAGGGAGAGCCCCCGACCCCGCGGACGCTGGAGGAGTTCCGGGCCCTTGGGGAACGGTTGGCCAGAAGGAGGCTGCGCGACGAGCGGCGGTCGAAGGAGCACAGCGGCGACGAGCTGGAGATCAGCCTCAACTTCCAGGTCGTCACGCCCGACCTCGCGCACGCCGTCGAGGTTTCCGAGGACGCGACGAGCGTCACGTACGATGTGCCTCTGCGCACGAAGGGCTCCGGGGGCGCCTCCGCATTCGGCATGTTTCAGGTGACGGCCCGCGTCAACAGGCAGCGGCGCGAATTCGAGCATGCAACGATCCGCCAGCGCGCTCCCATGCGCCTGGAGCTCGTTGCAAGGGTCACCGGCGCCGAGATCGACTGCGAGTTCACGACCGTGGACCCGCGCTTCCCCTCCGTGATCACCAGGGAGACGCAGCGGGCCAGTGTCAGCATCCTGTTTGTCAGGCGCGAGCTGAGTTTCGAGATGAGGCGCAGCGACTTCCGGCGCGTGACCCCCTATGACGACCGCTTCGGCGTAAAGGTCGGGCCGATCCGGACTATCCAGTTCTGACCTCGGTGCCCAGCCTGGCGGGCGTCCCCGCGGGGATCAAGCCAGGCGGGCGCGGACCTCCGCAGGCGCCAGGCCCCGTATCTCGACCACCTTCAGCCGCGACTTGGCGCCGCGCACGACCTCGACGGAGCCGGCCGGCAGGCCGAGCTCCCCGGCCAGGAGCTCGCGAAGGGACTCGTTGGCCCGGCCTTCCAGCGCGGGCGCGCGCACCTTGACCTTCAACGAATCGCCGATCCAGCCGACAATCGCGTCGCGGGAGGCGTTGGGTATCGCCTTCACGGAGAGCCGGCATGAGGAGCCCACGGGCGGAGCGTCTTAGCGATGGGGCGCCCGCGTCAAGCGCACTGGCAAATTGACTTCGCGCGCGCCCACGGAGTAGAGAGCACGAGTGCTTTGGCGGCGCTGCCGGATCCGGATCCCGCGCGGGCAGCATGCCGCGCCGCCAGGCCGGTGATTCAGGCAGCCCCAACCAAGCCTTCACATGAGCAATCAAACCGCGCCGCCTGCCAGCGGAATGGACAGGGCCCCGGCCTTCGGGTGGCTCTCGCTGCTGTCGGGCGCGCTGTCGATCCTCCTTATCGTCGCGTCGCTCCAGCCGGCGCCAAAGAGCGCAGCCGGCCAGCTGGCATACTTTGCCGGCCACCAGGGCATGGTCGCCCTCGAGGCGTGCACGGTCCTCACCTGGGCCGTCTTCTCGATCCCGCTGGTCGTGGCGCTCGGCCAGATCCTGCGCCCGAAGAGCCCAAGCTTCGCGAGGGCGGCCACCCTACTCACGGCCGCGGGGATATTCATGCTCGGCTTCGCAATCTTCGCCCACGTGGGGGCCCTCCTGTCGATCGTGACTGCGGGCGGGCCGGCGAACGCCGCGGACGCCGTCTACCAGGCCGCGATTTGGGGAAGCCTCTCGTTCTACATCGCCGATCCGGGGCTCATGGCCATGGGCCTCGGCCAGATTCTCTTCGGCTGGCTGGCCTGGAGGAGCCGGGTGCTTCCGGACTGGACATCCGTCGTCGGGACGATCGGCGGGATCGCCGGCCTCCTCACGCTCGCGGTGTACCAGACCCCCGCCCTAGCGCTGGTCCAGCTCTCGGCTTTCGGCACCTGGGGCCTCGCTGCCGGCGTCACGCTGCTTCGGGGGCGCGCCGGCTGAGTGTGCCTGCTGTCGGGGCCGCGACAAACAGTCGTTGAAGGCGCGGGGGGCGGCCGGATGGGTTCGGTTCGCTTCAACTCGACGCTGGATTGCGCGAATCATCTCAGCCTCCAACTCTCGAACGGGTGCTCGTCGACACGAATCCGGATTCATTTCAAGCCGCTGCCCGTTCCGCTCCTCCCCGCGTATCCGTAGCACAGGCTGGCCTGGAGCGAAATGCGCTATGCCTGCTGTAGCTTCTTCGCTCCGAGGTTTGCTTTGCGCCCGTGAAGCGACGGATGGTCATCTGTTGGCCGTACCCAAGAAATGTCGCCTTTCCCCAGGAAAACACTGGGACTACGGGGTGTTTTCGAGACCTCATGATGTCGGTTTCGACAACTTGTGGCCTCCATGCCATCCAGTTCTGGGCCTATAGCTCAGCGGTTAGATTGGACGACTCATGATCCTTTGCTTCAGGGTTCGAAACCCTGTGGGCTCACTGATCATGACCAAGTCGTGCAACACGCCAGCGCAGTTCTATTCCGGTCACCTGATCATTTCGTAGGTGATTTCCGTTCTGTCCAAATAGATTAAAGCAATCTCTCCCGGCCGCACTCCGACCATTCCATAAGGAATCGTCACCCGTGGAGGCACATTTCCAGGCCTATCGGCATATACATCGAGCCGATATTCTCCTTCCACAAGGTCGTCGGAAGTCCATGACATATCCCCTAGTGATCCAGAAAAAGACCCCACTTCTCGCCCATCTAATATTATATGATTCACCCCCTTCGTGCGTCCCAATAAAGGAACCAATGCGACGGGACCGAGCACACCTACCGCACTAAGCACCGAGCGGCCGGTTGTATTCCAAGCTACCTTGATCCTCCCAGGTGGAAGGGCGGCAAGCTCCACATTCCAAGCCTCACGTTGATTAGCCTTCAGAGTGAAGTCTCTCTCAACCTTGGCATACCCGCGCGCTCTGATTTCGATCTTAACGTCTTTCCCTAAAGGAAGCTCGAGGTCGTTCGCACGACTGGGATAAAAAGCCGCTGCGTTGCCATTGATCCTGACGGAACACGACACTTGGGGATTCACCGTAACTGTAAGATGCGCCGGTTTTGGGGCCGGATCCGCCGTCATGTCCACTTGATCACCATCGGCAATATTGAGCACTTGAGTCCAATCCCAAAAATCAGGGTGGTGAACTTCTACTATATGGCGCCCGGGTTTGATGCCGGCTAGAGTAATGACTGCCGGATCGAAGCGAACATCGCGCAATTCCGTTCCATCAAGAAGCAAGGTTGGTGGAGCGGAATCCGTCCAATAGTCCGCATGTGCAAAATGAAGCTTGATCGCACCCGAAAGCGGAATCAGCGCGCCGGTGTTTATCGTGACCTCATTATCACCCGTAATCCGCACGGTTTGCTCCCAGCGACGGTAGCCGGGCAATTTGATTTGCACCGCCAAATCCATGCCCGCTGGATATTCTAGAGTCGCCAATGGCGTCTTCCCCGCCAACGCCCCGTTGATCCAAACCTCGGCCCCTGCCGGCTCGGATAGCATATGCATTCGCCCTGCGGGGAACTCGGCGAATGCCAGGGCCGACTCATTCTTCTTGATGTCGACACTCATGCCCTGTTCAGGCCATCCACTCCGTTTGAAACTAACCTCATAATGCCCCACTGGCAGCTCCATTCTTGCCGTGGGCGTTTTGCCGGCGCAAAGGATGACGCCCTTTGCGTCGCGAAGCTCCCACGCCACGCCGACAAGGCTCGTTTCCAGCGACAGCATGCCTCCAGCCAAATCACCCAGCAGTTGAACCGCCTCGTTTCGTTTGATATCCACCTGAGCACGACTTTCCGGCCATCCCTCGCGAGAGAACACCACTTCGTAATGACCCGTCGGCAACTTGAGTTCCTGCAGACCCTGGCCCTTCTCGGCGGTTTCGGCACCTCTCACCTGCCACGCCACAACCGAAGGCTCGGTAAGAATCCGGAGCGTTCCAGTCGAGCGAACGAGCCGTGCGTCCAGCTCCGAGAACCGATTCTCCTCCACCACGATTTCGCCCACCCGATCCTCGTAGTTGTCCAACCGAGCGATCACCGGATAGCGCCCGAGCGGCACTTCCTTTACAGTGATCGGACTCTTGCCGTGTTCGAATGAGCCAATCATCACCTCCGCGCCCGCCGGCTCGGTCCGCACGATAATCCCGCCGCGGGCGTTGGCCAAGTGAATCCGCTCCCGTTCCGCAGCAATTAGGCCGCGCTGCTTGTCGAAGGCGGAGCGGACTTCCTTCGCTCGCTCCGGCGAGACGGCGCGGGCATAGGCTTCGAGTTTGTCCTGGGCGGCGGTCATCTCGTTGTCTGACGCGGTCAAAGGCAGACCGGTCGCCCAGCCCAAGGCTTCACGGTGCGCCCGCTCCGCAGCGACGGCAGGCACATGCCAGCCGAAATACCACCACCCGCCGAGGCCCAGGAGCAGAGCTGCGGTCAGAGCGCCTACGATTGGCATCTTCGCTTTTCGGCTGGAGCCTTTCAATCTGGTCTTGGGGACCAGATGCAAATCCCCTTCCGCGCCGGGTTGAAGCGCGATAGGGACAATGCCTCGCTGCTTCGTATCCTTCGCATCTTGGGCGTTTTCTTCCAAGCTCAGGCGCTCAGCAACTGTCCGCATATTGGCGGGCCGTGCCGCCGATTCTTTCGACAGACAGTCAGCGACCGTCCGCTCCCAAGGTCCGGGAATCGATTGTCCCGCCACGCCCAATTCTGTCCGACGCTCCGTCATCCGAGGCGGAGTTTTCGACTGCACCTGAAGCACGATCTTGCCCGTGTGGAATGGCGGCTTGCCAGTGAGCAGTTCGTAGAGCGTCGCGCCAAGCGAGTAGATGTCGTCGGTTGGTTTTGATTTCTCGCCCAACATCTGCTGCGGGCTCATGTAGGCGGGTGTACCGCTCGTGCCGGCCATGCCGCTCACCCGTGTCGCAGTGTCAGCGAGGGTGGCCGAAATGCCGAAGTCCGTGATTTTTAACTCGCCCTTCGAACTTATTATCAGATTCGTGGGTTTGAGATCACGGTGAACGACCTTCGCCTTCTCATGGGCGTAGGAGAGTGCCTGACAAAGGCTCCGCACCCAATCGCTGATCTGATCGACCTCGAAATGCCCGTTCGGCTGTTCAAGTTTCAGCGCACCGAGCGACTTGCCATCGATATATTCCATCGCAATGGCCGCAAAGCGCTCGTCCTGCAAAAGGTCGTAAATGCGGACGATATTGGGGTGCGTAAGGTCCAAGGCGCGACGGGTCTCGCGCTTGAGGTCGTTGACGGCTTCCGCATTTGCCGTCACCAGCTCTGGCAGAAACTTAAGCGCCACCGTCCGCTCCAACTTCTCGTCACGCGCCCGCCACACAACCCCCATCCCGCCCCTGCCAGCGAGCGCCTCAAGCGTGAAACGCCCAAACACCAGCTGACCTACCACAAGGCCCGCCCGAGTCTGATAATCGTCGGGATCACCTCGCCGCGTCGGATCCTCATCGCTGGCCATGCCCCCGACAACTATCTGGAACGCGCCGCGCCTTCAATGGGAAATTCCCGGCGCCGGGCCTCAGACTGGGTGCGGCGGACTCGCGCTCCAGGCTAAGCAAGAAGAATGAAAGGACTGGGTCGTCATGGGCGAAAAGCGTTCCGAAGCTCGGGATTCAGCGGGCAAGCCACTCCCGCGCCCGCTCCGATAGTTCGGCGGAATTGGCGACGCCCAGCTTGATCTTGATATTCTCTTTGTGGGTTTCAACGGTCTTGACGCTCATCCCCAAGGAGGCGGCAATCTCTCGGTTCGCCTTGGCGCCGCCGATTAGATGAAAGATCTCCAATTCGCGGTTGGTCAGGACCTGCGGCCCGTCCCGCCTCCCTCCCTCCTTCGAACCGGCTAGCTGTTTGACGGTGACCGCAGCAATCCGCCGGCTCAAGTACACGCTGCCCGCCGCTGCGCTTTGCAGTGCGCGGATTAACTCCACCGCCGGATCGGTCTTTAGGACGCATGCCAGCGCTCCCCGGCGCAGGGTCCGGTTGATGTAATCCGGATCGGGCCGCGCAAGCAGCGCCACGATCCGCGCATCCGGATCGGCCGCCATAAGGTCCGTCAAGAGGGAGAATGCCCCCACGCCATTCGTTGACGCATCCAGGAGGACGATATCAGGCCGTAACCGGCCGTACATTTGGAGCGCCTGGCGCGCGTTCGTGGCGTGGCCATCCACCCGCAAGTCGGGCTGGCCGTCAATCGATCGCAGCAATCCGTCCCCCTCGAGGGAAGCGTCCGTCGCGACGAGCACGCGGTGCTGGTAGGCCGCTGGGGCCGCCACCCTCACCTCCGTGGCCATTTCCGAGACCGCCTGCTCCTTCCGGTATTTCAGGCGACAGGAGCCAAGCCCGATCGTGTCCCGGTCCCTCAATGGGGTCGCTTCCGCTATCTTGAGTCCATTAACGTAAGTCCCGTTGGTGCTTCCCATATCAATGATAGTGTGGCCGCTCTTAGGCCCCGACCCGATCCGGGCGTGCTTGCGCGAGACGCTCTCATCACCCAGCACCACGTTGCAACTTCCAAGCCGTCCAATGACGCAGGCCCGGCCGATCCGGTGCAGCCGCCCCTCCGGCGTTTCCAGCCACGCATCCTCAGCGGAAGGCAAATGAATGGGCATGCGGGCTCCTCACGGCTGCTCGACATCCACTGGTCTCAGCCGCTGCTCTCCGAGGAAATCGAGACCCTCGGCGCGCAGGTCCCTCGCCCGCAGGGTCAGCCCCTGCCGTGCGGCGGAGGGCACGTCAACTCGAAGCGTCAGGAACGTCCGCCGCGAACCGGACTTGGCATCGGTCCGAACGTCGTATCCGACGACCCGTTGCACACGGGCATCCCCGGAATTGAAGACGAAGTTTTGCGCCTCCATCGCAGAATGCTGGGCGACCGCCTCTTTGATGCCTAGAATGAGTTCGTTCCCGCGCAAGACCGGTTGCGACAACCAGTCAAGCACCTGCTCGGAGGGATCGTGAACTCCCGCGGGAGTGAAGGCATATTCGATCGGACCGAGCGCCTTTCGTCCGAAGATATCCGCAACGCCGGCAACGCGAACGATTACCTTGGTTCCCGGAGTCGGCGCCTGCGAGAGAATGAGGATGACCTTCGCCGAATCGTCGGGCACGCGGCGGGCCTCCACTACCGCCACGTCCAGCGGTGTGCGATCGGCGCCGAGCAAGGCGTAGTTGCCCGCCCGGGTCGCGTCATCGGGGTTGAGCGCCCGGTTGAAGGCGAGCGTGACTTTGTTGTCCACCTGGTTGTCCGCGGTCACGATGGAGTGGGATACCACCTGTAGAGCGTAACCGCCGGGATCGGCAAATTCAAACGCGGTAGCGAGTGGACCCGCCGTGCGGTTGCCCATCCGATCCTGCATCGCTCGCACGGTGAACCGATAGACCCCGAGAGCCAGCGGTCCCGGCGCAAGGCGCAGGGTGACGTTGCGCCCGGTCGCGTCCAAAGCCGCTGTTCCGGGGAGAAAGCCCAGGGCGTTCTTGTCCGGTCCGACGGCTGCGTAGTTCCCCAGATCCCGGGCGGCGGCAGGATCGACCGGCTTGCTGAAGGTCACGGTCAATTCGAGCTTTGCCGCGCTAGCCGTCAGGCTGCGAATCCGGGGCGGAAGCACATCGCGGTAAGGGAAGTCCAAACCCTTGGCGGGCAGCGCCACGGAGTTTTTGCTGACGGAGGCGTCCGTGACGCCCGCGATTGACTCCAATCGGTAGGGCTGGTTGCTGACGAAGTCCCGCACGGCGTCGAGCGTCACAGTCCGGCCGCTCTTGTCCTCGGAATCGAGGTGGCCCGAGGCGATCCGCTGCGCAGCCCCCTCCCCGGCTCCCTCCAGCTCAAAAATGGCATAGTTGCTGCCGCGTGCGATCGACGGCTCGGAGAGTGGCTTGGAGAATTCCAGGATGAGCTGGTTGGCATTTTCGCCCGCCGACACCGTCTTCAATTCGGGCGCGACCGTATCGAGGTACCTGAAACTGACCGACGTCGGTCCCGCCAGCCGGTACCCCGCCCGGTCGCGCAGGTTGTCGACCGTCAGTCGGTACGTCTTCCCATCCGTCAGAGGTGTCGTTGCCAAAATGACCTTCGAAGGGTCTTTCCCGTCAACCCTGGCCGATTCGATCCGGGCTGCATCGTCGCCAAAGAGGAAGGAAGGCCTGCCCGCGGCGTCCAGTTGGACCGAATGCGGATCGATCGGCTTGGAAAACTTCACCACCACGTCCCGCTCATCGGGAGCGGCGGGATAATCTGCCGATTCGATCACCCGCGGCGGCACCCGATCGGACGCCCTCTTCCAAGCGGCGAAGCCGGCCGCCGCAAGGACGATCCCCGCCGCCACTGCGACCGCAGCCACCCGCGCGGAGGAAATCGACCGCTCGCGAAGTTTCTCGGCGACCGTCGCGCCCGGGGAGATTCGCCGCCGGTCGACAACGACGGGGCCGTCGCCAGCTCCCGCAACCCCGATTGCGGCGGCGGGAGCCGCAGGGACGACGGGGTGGTCGACCAAGGGCAGTGTCGTCGCACGGGCTTCCTTTCCGTCGAGCACGATTAGGAGTTTCTTGCCAGCCACAAAATAGGCGCCCGAAACCGCATCCGGATCTGGCAGGCGGAACTCCCGACGGATTTCCTTTTCGTAGGGGGTGCTCTCGGGAGCGCTCGCGCGGTCGTAGAATGCGCGGGCCGCCCTCTCAAAGGCGCTGCACTCGGAGGTATAGATCCGGCGCAGGGTCCGCATTTTTTTTGCTTCGATCGTGCGGCCATTGGAACTGACACCCACAGGCGTCCCTGACCGGTCGACGGCCGGCCGCGCCAAGAAGCGCGAGATCGGCTCCGTGCCGAGGGCGGCGAAGCGCAGGGCTTCCCGCTGCCGCGCTTCCCAGGTCATCACCCGGCTCTGCAGCTTATCAAGCAGCGTCCGGCCAGCGGGAATTTTCAGTTCGACATCAGGGCCGAGCACAATCGAAGTGCCAGCTTTCAGCTCCGCTCCCCACGCGATCAGGAGCCGACGGTCGTGCGCCGGCCCGAAGACCCAATAGGCATCCGGTTCGAGGTCGGGATCGGGCAGGCGGAAATTGGCACGCAGGTGCTTCTCGTGCGCCACGATGCGCGGCGCCAAGGCGTGCGCCTTTGCGTAGAACATCCGGGCGGCGGCGGCGAAGCCGTCGATCTCGCTTTGGGGTAGAAACTCCATCGGCCGGGCCGTCTCCATCACCGGCGGGGCGATATCGTAGCGGATCGACCGCAGCGTTCCATTCTCCACGATGCGCGCCGGGGCAAGAAAGCGCGCCAAGGGTTCGTTGGGCGAGGCCACAATAGGCAGGTTTTCGGCCGTGAAAAACGACCCGACGCCGTCGGGCGTGCGAAGGAGGTAATAGGGCGATTTGAGATCGCGCTGGGAGGGGGGCCGGGGCGGCTGGGGGTCGGATGCGGTCATGGAAAATCAGGTGGTGGCAATCTGTGCCCGATGGAGTATTTTCGGCCGGTCTCCGCCGCGGTCCATCACCGCCCACGAGAACACCGCCGCCACGTTGAGGTGGTTGCCAGCGCCTTCCTTGACAGGGATCATCAGGTCGGGATCGACCCGCGCGCCCATCATCACCTCCCTCAGATCGACGCGGGGCGCCGCCAGGGCCACTTGGGCCCGGGTGCTCGCTAGCCAAGCGGAACTGGCCTGCTGGCGGTCGTCCGCCGACAGGTCGGTCAGGCTGTTCCAATAGGCATGCAGCGACTGCGACAGCGTGAACACCGCCGCGCCGATCTCGGCCGCGGAGGCGCGTTTGCTCAGGACAGTCCGCAGTCCCAGCATGGCAGCCACGACGGGAAGCGCGGGGTGATCCTCGTTGGCGAAATGGCTCTCGAGCAAAACGCGCCAGCGCGAAAGAGGCGATTCCGGATCGAGAAATTCCGCCGGCCAGAGCAAGCGGTAGGCGATGGAAGGCCCGGGCGCTGCGCCAACCGCCGCGGTCGGTTCTTCGCTCGGCGAAACGGCCGCCACGGCCTCGCTCGCGGGCTTGCCACCCCGGTCCCGGAACGCGGGACCACCCACCGAAACAGCTGTTGCTGTCCAAGACGGTGCGGGTTTGTCCCAGCGCTCGATCAGGCTGAGCAGGCGAGCCTCGATCTCGCTCCAGCCCGGTCCCAGGTTCGCGCAGCCCGCCGGCGCTCCCGCAGCCCTCCTCATTTCCGACCCGACCCGGGCAACCGCAAGCAAGAGCTCGGTTTGGAGCTGCCGGCGTCCGCGCCAATCCGCCCATCCGGCGGCGCAAATTAGGAGGACGAGGGCGGCTGCCGCGATCCATCCGGCAGCAGTCAGCTCTCGCGCCCGTCGGTCAGCCGAAGCTTCCAACTTCGCGGCGGCCGAAGCGGAATTCGCCGCCTCGGTGCCGGCGAAAGCTTCGCCTTGCCGATCCCACTGGACCGGGAGCGCGGCAAGAGCCGCTTCAGCACCTGCCAGGCGTGCTTGGATCTTTTCCAACTGGTGCTTCACGTCAGTCCAAGCCGCATTCGTCATCACAGAAGCCTCGCCGGCGCGCGCAGCCGTTTCCTTGAGGCCTTTCTCCCAGGAGTCCGCCTTGCCGTTCAGCAGAGTTAGTTCGCCCTTCACCTCGGCTTGCCCTTTCGTCAGCCCGAGCAGATCGCTCCCGTCCATGTTCCGGTTGGCGCGCGCGATCTCTCTCTCCAGCCCGGCCAAGCGCTCATTCAATTTCGCAATCGAGTCGCTCAGATCGTGGATCGGCCCCTTTGTTAGGGCGGCCACGGCCTCTTTGGCGGCAGCATCATTCGAACCGGCCTGGGCCTCTGTCACTGCGACAAAAAAGGCCAAAGCGGGAATGAAGATGGCGATTCTCATGGGTGGGTGCTCGCGGGTTCAGGGGTTAAAAAGGCCGTCGACGTCGAACCTCGGCTCATCGAGCCAGAAGCTCTCGTCGAGCATGGTGTTTAGCCGAAGGCGCACGTGCTCCGGCTGAACCGCGACCGGCTGGCCGGAGAGCGGAGTGACCGAAATCAATTCCAGCCGTTCGCCGCCGCCTACCGTCGCCGTCCACCGCAGGCGTACCCGGGCGAAAACCGGTCGGTTGTCGTGCTGCTCGGGCGGCGTCCAGGCCAGCCGGTAGACCGGCTCCGGACGGACGTTGGCGACTTGCTTGATCTGCCTCCCGATCCGGCAGTTGAGCGGGAGATCAAAGTCGCGTTCGAGGGCGACCGTTCCCGGGACCCCGTCGAGCGACCGGGCCGACCCATAGTCGGAAGGGCGGAAGAGCAGATTGTCGGAGCGGTAGAATTCCTCGGGCCCGGAGCCGCGGCCGACCAGCCCCCAGAAATATTTCTGGATGTGCCCGGCCGAGCCCTGCTCGATGCTGAAACCCTCGAGGTTGCCGTTGAGGATGTCCTGATAGAGGGCGGCGCCCGCCACCGTGCAGGTCTTGGCATCGTTGATCCGGATGCCGTCATCGCCGACAAACGGATACCAGCCGCCCGCCGGAAAGTTGCGCATTGGGATGATCCGCTGCGGCAGGACGGGCAGGTTCCGCACCAGGAGCTTGCGCATCCGGGGCAGCTCGGAGGTTTTGCCCGACACGATTGCGAGGTCGCAGCGCTCGCGGGCCGCCACCAGTCCGAGCGAGGCGAACATCGACTCGAAGACGTCGTCGACGCAGCTTTCGAGCGCAGCTGGGTCGGCCTGTAACCGCGCCTCCATCGGGAAGGGCACCTCGTCGCGCGCGATCAGCGCCTTGGTCCACTCCTCGAAATTGCCCGCATCGCGCAGCCGCATGAGATTGGCTTCCTCGCCCCAGCGATCGCACTTGGCGACGATCACCTTGAGCGCCAGCGCGTTGAGCTCGTTCAGGCATCTGGGATGGACGATGTCGCGGACGACTAGCGGCCGCCGGGGCGAATCAGGATAATTCTCCGCGATCGTGAGCTGCTGCAGCCATTGGTTAACGAGTGGGATGAAGACCAGCCGCACCACCGCGACAAGGCGAGTCACCGCCTTCGGGTCGACCTGTGCGATCGCCTCAGTCGCCGGGGTCTTGAGGAGGGTGAGCAGCGCTCGGCGCGCCGCGGGGTTGTCCTCGAACTTCTCGAGGCCGCCGGCACGTAGCCAGGCCGGGAGCAACACTTTCTCGACGATGCGCTTGACCAGCACGTCGCCGGCGATCGAGTTGCCGTCGCGGAAGAGCAGCGTTGAGCTGATCGCAGTCATGCCCTTGTGCCCGATCCGGCCATTGAGATCCCCGTCCGGCCGGTTCAGATGGTAGCGGATGATCGATACGTCGGTTGTGCCGCCGCCGACGTCGATGTTCATAACGACGACCGAGCGCTGGCGGCCGTAAGTTTCGAACCAATTCAGGCCGTCGCCTCCAAGAAAGCTGATGTCCGCGTAAAGGACCGGCAGTTGGGAGCAGACGGCCTCGTCCAGAGAGCGCTCGGCCAGGACCGGTTTCTGCCCGCAGCCCCCGCCCGCCAGATCGACGGGGCGGGGGTCCGCCAGATGGGTCAGGGCGAACAGATCCACCGCGCGCCGCCACTGCGCGAGATAGCGGGACTGCTCCTCCCAAGTCCATCCCGACGGATAGGTGACGCGGACTTGCCGAAGCTGCCGGGGCAGGCTTTCCCGGCCGACCGTGGCCAAGTAGCCGGCGGAATTGATCTGGCGGTAGGCGCACTCTAGGATCGAGAGCGCAAACCAGCATATGGCGTCGCGCCGCGGATATTCGGGCGGCGAATCCACCATCGGCTTGCCGCGAAAGTCCTCGCGTGTTGGCTGGTTTGCCCAATCCCAGTCGACTCCACCCGGGTCCATATAATAGCGAAACAGGCCGCGCAGGTCGTCGAAGGCATCCGGAATGCCCGGGTCGGTGTCGTTGGGAATCTGCTTCCAGTACGTGCCGCCGCGTCGGCCGACCGGCTCCTCATCCCAGGCGTAGCGCTTGGGGCTGCTGAGATAGAAGCGGGCGTCGGTGTCGAGCCTGACCTGGGAGAGCGTCCTCGCCGCACCCTCCGCGGCCTTGCCGCCGCCGATCAACGCCGGCGAGAGTTCGACGAAGGTCTGGGGAAGGTGCTGCAGCCTCAGCGCCGAGGAACCGTTGGTACCCACCTCCTTCTGCCAATGCTCGAAGACCTTTTCCTCGGAAAAAGGCGGCTCGCGGCTGGCGAAGATCGGCCGGTGCAGGACCAGCCAGGAATCGATGATGGCGTAGTCGTCGTTTGCTTTGCCCGGCTCGGGCAGCGTGTGCGACGGAGTGAAAGGGCAACCCCGCGGGATGAAGCGAAGCACCTTCACCCGCCGCCCGAACGGGATTCCCTCCTGGCCTGGGTTTTCCAGCAGGAGGGCAACCGTGCGGGTGTTGCCCAGATCGACGATCAGGTCGACGTCGACCGGATCCGCGCCCCCGGGTCGCTTCCAATGCACCGCAAGCTGCCCGGGCGGCAAAAGAATCGGCTCGGGGGTGGAGCCGTCGCCGCCGCCTCTGCGCCTCTGGGGTAGGTGGGGGCTGAGTTCATCCAGAAAGAGGCGTTTGGTCGGGTAATCTTCCCAGAGCTTGGCTTTGTCGAAACTCGCATAGGGAGGAACGATCGCATCGGCCGCGCGCGCTTCCTCGTAGGCCCGGGCCCGCTTCTGAGCCGCTTGCTCGGCCGCATCCCGCGCAGGATCAGCGAAGGAAAAGCTCTCGACGCCGAAGAGCAGGCCCCGATCCGGGAGTCCCAGGTTGGATTCGACCGCAATCTTGATCACGGGGGTCTCCTCCCCGGTGTACGGGGAGGTCTCGATCGAATATTGATAGAGCAGCCAGGGAGAGAATTCGCTCCAAGGCTCCCACGGCCCGCGGTTGCGGTGGGCGTAGCGCGTCAGCTCCTCCTCCGTTTTGCGCGGGGCAAGGCTCTTCAGCGGCACATGGAAAAAATGGTGGCCGGTATTGGGGAAGACTTCCAGTTCGATCATGGCGGAGAGGGGTTGGGGGTCACAGCGGCCGCAAATGGTGGCGATCGCAGAGCTCGGTCAGCTCCTTGTCGCCGGGAATGTTTTCCGGGCGCAGCATCGGATCGAGGCGCAGGGCGATCAGGGCCGCGAGTTGCCCCTCGACAAAGGGGCGGACAAAGGCGCGGTAGGTGAGGCATTCCCGGCCGATCGGGGGAGCGACAACCTCCTCGGCGTCGCCCTCCGGCTCGTCCACCTCGGCGTCGCCGTCGCCCCTCCGGCCTGAGACCAGTTCGTTTCCCATCCGGACCGCGAGATGCCGGCGAAGCTGGGTATTGCGCAGGTCGGAATTGCCATGGCAGCCCTGGGCCGCGATCCGGCCGAGCCACCGGGCCATTTCGTCGAAGCTGCTTTCGATCGAGGAGCGCAGGGCGTCAAGGGCATCGACCAGGGCGTCGCGGGTCGTCAGCCCGAGGAGGGTCCAGTTAGGCCCCGCCCTTCGCCCGCTCCGTTCCCATTGGTCGAAGCGGTTGACCTGGCTGTCCACCCACCGGCGGAACTGCCGCGCGATGAAGGTCCGATCGATCTCGGAAGCGTCCGTCGCTGGCGTCAGCAGCACCTGGTAATTGATGTCAAGCAGTTCGCGCAGGGCATGATTGATCTCGCGCATCTGGCGCTCGGACTTGCCCTTGACCGCCTCGAGGATCCCGGCGCGAAACCGTTCGAGGTTCTGCCGCCGGACGTCGACGACCTTGGTGGGCGGGAATAGCCGCGGGGCCTTGAGCAAATCGGCGATCTCGGTTTCCAAGGGGGCCATCCTGGACTCGAGAATCGCCATGCGGTTGGTCGCCGGATTGGCGCGGGCGGTTTCCAGTTGCCTGTGGATCGCCGCGAAGAAGAAATCGGTTCCGCCGGTCGCCTTGTCTCGCACCATCTCATCGAACGACTCGGCGCTTTCGGGATGCGCGAATTGCTTCTGGAACTCAGGGGAGGATTTGATCCCCTGGTAGAGTTTCCCGCCCACCTCGAACTCGGACTCGACGCGCCCGCGGGGAAATTTGTAATAATTTAGTGCGAAGGTGACGCATACAGCCGGGTCGGCGATCGGCCCCAGTTCGGCGTAAATCGGAACGATCGACTTGAATATCCGCTCGGGTGTCCCAACCGATTCCGCCAGCCGCGGCGCCCACCACATCAGGCCGAGGTTGAGCGGGAGAGGGCTGCGCCCCCGCCGGTGTTGGTGAAATTCCGGCGCGAAGTACTTCCACCATGTCGAGACGCCATTGATGAGCTGGGGTGCGTTCGTCGGCGGGTATTTGTCGACGTTCTGGAATATATTGAATCCGTCGATCGTCAGGCGCTTCGCGTATGTCGAGACGATGCACGCCGTCTTTCCCCGCTTGATGATCTGTTTGTAAAAAAGGACGGACTCGAACGGCTTTCCCTTCGCCGGGACATCCTCCTTCGACGGTTCGAGATCAATCCGGGAGACGTCGCTCTTGGGCTCGTTGCCCACTCCGGCAAAATCGAGCAGGTCCGCGTCGCGAAGATACGATTTGAAGGGACCGTCCGACAGATGGGCGGGATTTAGCGGGACCACCAGCTCCCAGACGAGCGCCTGCACCTGCGCGAATCTCTCCGGTGAGTCGCTCAGGCTGTGGCGATATTCCGGTCCGCAGCCGATGAGGACGGCCCCGTTCTCCTCCCGCCAACCGATGCGGGAGATCGATTCGTACACCACCCCCTCCTGTGTGTTCGGATCGGACGGACGGGGATCAAAGAATATCCTGCAGGCCTCCATGTTGAGAAAGATCGCGGCTGCCTCGAGCGAAGCCAGGACGGGCTTTCCGCCCCAGAGCCGGCCCAATTCGCACAAATCGCCCTGCAGCCTGCGAAAGTGGACCGTCAGCGGCTCGTATCCGTCCCAGAGGAGATCGGCGGCGAGGTCCGCCACTACCTTGGAATCGGAGAGAAGCGCCGAGTCCGCTAGGAGCGAGGCGGTCAGGCTGCGCCAATTCTCATCGCCGTCCTCCAGCAGTTTCTTGTAGCGGGGAAGTTCGGCCTCGACCAGATCACACATCACTTCGCAAAGATCGAACAGGGCCTCGAATGCGGGACGCGCCACGGTTTTTCCTGTAGCGGCGCTTCGGCGTTTGAACTTGGCCAGCCGCGATTCGAACTCCGCGATCGTCCAGATCGTGGCGTCGCGGGTCCTGGTCGGTCCCAGGCACTCGGTGTCGTAACCGCGGGCGACCACTTGAAGCAGATCCTTCGCGGTGATCAAATGGACGTCGACCGGATGGCGCACGTCCCGGATGAAATGCGCGCCATCCCGCCCCGGCTCGGTGCTGCCGAACACGAACCGCGTCAAGGCCGACGATCCGTCCCAGCCCTGGTTGAAGGGGTTGAGGACATAGTGGTTGAGATAAGCCGGCGGCGCCGCCTCCGGGGCCATGAAGAACATCGGCGCTCCACCCGGCCAATGCAGGCCGGATCCGGTGCCGTCTACGCCTTCGGTGCGCGGGTAGAGCGCCTGAGCGTCGATGTCGAACGCGACGAGTGTGGACTTGCCGGTTTGGGACGGGCCCCAGATCGCCATCGCTGGCCGTGGCTTGGCACGGGCGTCGGCGATCGCGGTGAGCTGTTTTTCAGCCTCGTAGAGTTTCTTCAGCCAACTGCTCGTAGGGATCGCATAGTCGTCCTCCCGGCGGCTTCCATGCCGCCAGTACCATTCGATCAGGTCCCGGCAAAGCGTGATTCGGTCCATGACCCAAGATGATCCACGATTTCGGACCTCAGACCCATCAGGGTTCCTCCCTCATCTTCGGCTAAGGGGGCGCTTCGAAGTTGAATTCGCGCGGGCACGGCGGAGCATCGCGGCACTCGAAGATCCTATGAACGCTCATCTCCTCCGTGCAGTTTTGTCGATCGCGGGCGCCGCCATGGCGGCCCCTGTTCTCGTCGCCCAGACTCCTCCTCCGCCTCCACCACCGCCGCCAAAGGCCCGCGATGTACGGGAGGAGCAGCGACACATCGCCGACTATCTCACTTACGCCGCCTCCGATCTACAGAAAGGCCTCGAGCGCGCCGGCGCCAACAACCTCGATCTGGCGACGGTCAGCGGCCTTCACGCCGTCGACCAGATGCTGCAATGCTCCAAGCTGATGGACAAGGATCCGTATCACGTGGAGCAGGTCCGCTCCTGGTTCTTCGACAACGACGCAGCGCGCTCGCTGATGCGCGACAATTTCTTCAAGGTGCTCAAGCCGCACTACGATGATTTGGAGGAGCGCCTCGACAGCTTCGCCCACAACTTGAAGGACCGGGGCTATTCCGCAGTGCTCGTTACGATCAACAAGCTGCGCGCATGGAACACAGCGAACGACGCCGCGACCAAGCGCCAGATCGAGCGGGAGATCGACCAGGTCGTGACGGAAGTCTCGCGCCAGGCCGCGGCGAAGGTCGGCGGCGGCAGCGACGCCAGCACCGGGCTCCATGCCGTCTGGGGTGGACCGGAAGCGGGCGCCTTGGGCGCGCCGGGATCGAGCGAAAACGTGCAATCCCTGGGCAACGGCATGACCGCGGTTGCGGGGAAGGGCGGCGTCATCCTCTCCGATCCGAGCGGCCGGTCCGCGACCCTGGAGGGCGCCACCCTCAATCCAGACGGAACGGCGCGCCTCGCAGACGGGAGGACCGTCGATCTGAAGAACGCGGCAATCGAACCGGACGGGCGCGTCCGCCTTGCGTCCGGCGAAACCTTGAACCGGAGCGGCGGGGACGGCGGCGTCGCCAACGCCAACTCGCGCTTCGTCGGAACCGACGGCGGCGAAATCGTTATCCCGGCAGACTTCGATTGGAAGAACGGCGTCGCAACCGGGATCGAAAAGGTCTTTGTCGGAGGGCGCGGCGGACGCTTGATCCGGGAAACCAAGGTCACATTCCGGCCCAACCCCAGCCCCGGCCAGCCGAATACCTTCGTCGTCACCCGCGAGAATGGCGAGGTCCGCTCCTGGGCCTTCGACGTCCAAACCGTGCCCGGTTCCGAAAAGAAATCGACCGGGAGCCTAACGATCGCCTTTGAATTGACCGACCGCAACGGCGCGACCGGCTTCACCATCGAGAAATGGGACATCTCTGGGCCGGGCGGCTCGCCCGCGGTGAGCAATTCCGCCGGCGCCCAGGCGACGGCGACGTTTGCGGCCTCGGGCGAATACACCATCCAGGTCTTGGGCAAGACCGACTGGGGAAGCGCCTTCATGATCAAGAAGACGCTCCCAGTGGGCGTCGAATGAGCCTCGAGGAACTCTGCGCGCAGCTCCAGGCCCCGGTGGACACCGCGCCGGGCGCGCTCGTCGCGGCCTGGGAAAGCCGCCGAAGCGACCTCACCGCCGCACTGGCGCAGGGAGGAAACGCCAAGCCCGTCAAGCTGCGCCTCCAGCAGGAGCTGCGGCGGTCCGAGGAAGGCGCCGGGGTCGTGGCGCAGCTTCGCGTCGCGGCGCATATCGCGAGATACCTCGCCGAATTGGAAGCGGAACGGGCGAAGCCCGCGCCAGCGCGCGCCACGCTCCGGCTCTGCCTCGACAAGGCTAAGCCGCTGCTCAACGAGCTACCCGAGGGCGAATTGCGCTTCGAGTGGGAAAAGCGCTGGGCCTCGGCGGAGGAAAGCCTGGCGGCTGTTCCCAGGCCAGGGGCGCCCACCGCCACCGGGGCCGGGGCGGGGACTATCCTCGAACTGCGCCCGCTGGAGATCGAAGGCACGCTCCGCCGTTCGGCGCCGACGGTCCGGATCGTCGCCAGGACGCACTTCACGCTCGGCAGGAAGGCCAGCGCGGATTTCACGACGCAGTTCTGGCCGGAGAGCGAGGAGAATCGGCAAAAGACGAGCACGATCAGCCGCATCAACACGACCCTCTTCTTCCGGGGCCGCCAGGTCTGCATCCAGGACGGACAGATCGGTGAGGACGGCGCCGCGATCCCGAGCACGAACGGCACGATCGTCGACGACCAGCGCATCGGGGCGGCGACCGTCCTCAATTTCGCCAAGGAACGCCGGCTCAAGCTGGGCCAGTGCCTCTTCGAGGTCCGGGCGCTGCAGTTTCCGGCGACGTCTGCGGAGAGCCCCTGGACCGAGCGGCCGAATCCGGCTTCCCACGCCCGGCAGACGCCGGCGCTGCCGGACCGCCCTTCCGGCTGCATCCGCTTCTGGCCAGTCAGTCTTCGCCACGCGCCGGTAATCGGAATTTGGATATTTTCGGAGGTCGCCCTAGGCTCGGGCGCCGGAGCCGCCGTCATGCTCGACCGCTCGCTACCGGCCGTGGCGGGGCGGATCCACTACTTCGACGGGGGCTTTTGGCTGGGGGTACCCGACGATGGGAAGAGTGTTGTGACGCTGGATTGGCGGCGCCGGTCCGCAGGGGACATCGTCCCGCTGCAAGCCGGCCATGAGCTGCACTTTGCGGAGATCGGTTTCGGCGTCAAACTCTTGTAAAGTCTTTATGCGAAAGCTGGATATGCGAGGCATGAAACCCGTTTCTCCTACGCAAGATATGGTGGATGTGAAGCAAGCGTTGAAGAAGATTGAGCGCCTCCGCGCCGCAATGCTACCGCCGCCGCCGTGAGAACTCACCCGCCGTGGGACGCCAAATGCACATTCCGTGCAGCGACTTCATCCCGGTAGTAGAGTCCCGGCATGGGCAGCAGGTACTCATAATCCCTTGGTTCAGGGTTCGAATCCCTGTGGGCCCACCACTTACAAACCACGATTTAGAAAATAATATCCGGATGAGAAGAAAGTAGGTGTCCCCTTGGTGTCCCCCTTCTTTCGTTCTCTTTTCTTCGTTCGTTGCCGCCTTGTTCGCCTGATACCTGCCTTTACTCAGGCACGGACTTAGACTCGAGAGTTGGCTACTCAGCGCTCCTGTTCTCAATGGCCGTAGCAGTTGCAGGCATGCTCCAATTGCAGCGTGCGCAGACTTGTACCCCGCGATCTTGGTATTCCTAGGGCGAGATCTCGCTCTTTAGCGGTCAGGCATCCGCAAAGGCGGACCGTCCTGGTGCCAGACTTAGTCTCACACGAACTCAGATCGCCCCCACTTTCCTTGCGGGCCCTGTTAGTCGGGCAGTGGGGGGCGTATAACGTCGCGCACTGGCCCATAAACCGGGTTTAAACGCCGTTTCTTGTTCTAACCCCCGTCTGGGATAGGGGTTCGCCGTCATCGCGCCACGAGATTGGTTTAGACGCCGCAATGTGGGTTGAAGCCGGTGCTCGGTGAGTGTGTTCATTCGCCGATGATCTTGACCAACACTCGTTTTCGACGAAGCCCATCAAATTCTCCGTAGAAGATCTGTTCCCAGGGACCGAAGTCCAGCTTCCCACCTGTGATGGCGACGACGACTTCTCGCCCCATGATCGTGCGCTTGAGGTGGGCGTCGGCATTGTCCTCACCGCGATTGTGGGCGTACTGGCTATGGGGCTTCTCTGGCGCAAGCTTCTCCAGCCACTTCTCAAAGTCGGAATGCAGACCAGACTCGTCGTCATTGATGAACACCGAGGCCGAGATGTGCATCGCGTTAACGAGGCAGAGGCCATCCTTGATTCCGCTCTCCCTGAGCGCACTCTCGACCTGATCCGTGATGTTGATGAACAGTCGCCGCTGCGGCACATCGAACCACAATTCTTTTCGAAACGATTTCATGATCGCCATCTTCATAATTCCAGAAGCCGTTTCAATCCCGTCCACCGACGCCAGCCAAGAGGAACGCAAAGTGATTAGATGTGCCTAGTGAACGCGATGCACATCAGTGCGTCGGTCTTCATCAGCGACGACGAACCGGGCCTCCATGCCGACATCGAGAAATGGCTCGAGAGGCTGGCTCCTGAGAAGCCGCACGGCCAATACGCGCACAACCGCGGCGAGGACAACGCGGACGCGCACCCCAAGCGCACGATCATGGGCCGCGAGGTCGTCGTCGCCGTGACTCAGGGCAGGCTAGACATAGGGCCGTGGGAGCAGATCTTCTACGGGGAATTCGACGGGATGCGCCGCAAGCGGGTGTTGGTTAAGATAATCGGCGACTGACCCGCCAGGGAGCCGTTAAGAATCGCACCCCGGCCGGCCCCGGCTCACCCTGCCCGCCATGAGCAGGCTCTGCACCTTCACGGGCGCGATCGTCGGGGGCTATGCGGGGTGGTACCTGTGCGACGGCCTCGGGATGGCCGCCGCTCTCGTCGCCAGCGGCGTGGGCAGCGTGGCGGGAGTCTACCTGGGCTGGAAGCTGGCCCGCAAGCTCGAGGGCTGACGGGGGCGCGGCCCGTCACAGGGGCTCGACGTGGACCGTGACGTCGCTCACCCGCAGGCGCGAGGCGAGCAGGGAGTCCTTGACGGCGTGCGCGATCCCATGGCCCTCGCGGACGCTCAAGTCCCCGGGGACTCGGATCTGGATGTCCACCAGGTAGCTCAGCCCGCTCTTGCGGACGCGGCAGGTGTGCAAGCTCGCGACGCCGGGGACGCGCGCAGCAAGCGCCCGCACGGCGTTCTCCATCTTCGCCGGCACCGCGATGTCCATCACCTCGTTCAGCGCCCGCCTGAAGATACTGGCCCCATTGAAAGCGATCACGGCCGCAGCGACCAGCGCCGCCCATCCGTCCGCCGCGGCGTAGCTGCGCCCGCCCACCACCGCGATCGAAATGCCGATGAAGGCGGCGGCCGATGTCATCGCGTCCGAAAGATGGTGCAAGGCCTCGGCGCCAAGAGCCGTGCTCTCGGTGTCGCGCCCGGCCTCGTTCAGGCGCCGGGAGAAGACGACCTTGGCAGCGACGACGCCGGCCAGAATGGCAAGCGTCCACCACTGCGGCAGGCGCCGCGGGTCGCGGATCTCGTTGACGGCGTGCCAGCCTATCCCGGCGCCCGCCCCAAGGACCACCAGTGCCGTCAGCAGCCCCGCCACAGCCTCCGCCTTGCCGTGGCCATAGGGATGATCGCGGTCGGGCGGGCGCGCGGCCCACTGGAATCCAGCCCAGACGAGGACCGATATCGCGATGTCCGTCAGGGACTCGACGCCGTCGGCCACGAGGGCGTACGCGCTTCCGAGGACGCCCCCGGCGATCTTGATGAGACCGAGAACCGCGTTGAGAACCATTCCGCGCGCTATGAGCCGCGCACCCTTGTGCGCCCGGTCCACAGTCGCCGCGTGGTGCGCGGGTAGATTGGATGCAATCACAGGGACGACGCTGGGCCAGCCTGGGGCCAATCTCAACACCGCGCCGTTGACCCGGGCGGCAATTGCAGCATCATCCCGGCGACCCATGGCCGCCCAGACGAGCACAACGCCGCAGGACCCGGTGAAGCAGTTCTCGGTGTTCGCGGAGAACCGTGTAGGCCGCCTCTATGACCTGACCTCGCTCCTCAAGAGGAACAACGTGCACATCATGGCGATCACGGTCCTCGACACGACGGACAGCTCCATCATCCGGGTCATCGTCGATGATCCAGACAAAGCACGGAAATTAATGGTCAACAACGATTTCCCATACGGCGAATGCAACGTGCTGGCGGTCGAGTTAGGCGACGAGTCGGAGTTGAGCAACGTGCTGGCCGCGCTGTTCGAGGCCGAGATCAACATCCATTACGTCTACAGCTTCATCAAGCGGCCCGCCGAGCGCTCGGCGCTGGCGATAAACACGGAGGACCCCGACATCGGCGCGCAGGCGCTGGCGAACCGCGGGTTCAAGGTGCTCCAGCAGAGCGACATCTCAAGATAGGAGGCGGGGCCGGCCCGCGGCGGCGCGCCCCCTACTCCGCGATCTGGCCGGGGCCCTCGGCGTCGAGCTGGTAGATACCGGTCATGTACCCGCTCTCGAACGTCGGGTTGACCTTGAACGTCCCCCGGAACGATATCGGGACGTCCTGGGTGATGGGCACGCCCTTGGCGATCTTCACGATCACCCAGTCGTTCATGTTTGGCACCGTGCCGTAGCAGCACGCCATTTGGTTGGCCATCAGGAGAAACTCGACCGCCTTGCCGCTGCCGTTCTCGAGCTTGGTGGGGAGCATGAACCCCGTCACGATGGCCTTCTTTCCATTCCAGGCCTTGACCGAGGCCGGGATCTGCTCCTCCCCGGTGGGCACCGGCGCCTTCGGGTTGGCGAGGGGGTCGTATTCCGGCGCGATGAACTTGTAGTTCGATAGCAGGTCAAATCCGAGCTTGAGGTAGCCGCCATCGACCTCGGGCGTCTGGGGCTGCGCCGGACCTCCTGGAGCGGCGAGTGGAAGCGCAGCCAGAGCTATGAGGAACCACTTCATTGCCATGACCCTACCACAACCGCCTGGTTCGTCAAAGGGCCGATTGGCGGGGAAGGGCCCGGGATCCAACCGGCGATCCAGCGCACGGCCAGCGGGCTAGAAAGGGGCGCGTCGGCGCGGGATTGCATCGGCGGGCGAAATTCCCACCATTATCCTCCGTCCATGCCTAATGCCGCGAACGAGCTGCTGATCTTGGGGCTCCTCATCCTCGCGAACGGGATCCTGACGGCGGCGGAGACCGCGCTCGTGTCGGCGCGCAGGGTCAAGCTCAGGCGAATGGCCGAGGCGGGCGGCCAGGGCGCCGAGGCCGCCCTGGCGATCGCGGAGCACCCGGGCCGGTTCCTGGCGCTCGTCCAGTTCTGGCTCACCCTGACCACGGTCATCGCGGCCGTCGTCACCGTCGCGTCGGCCGCCGACCGGTTCTCCTCGTGGTTCTCGCGGTGGCCCGCCGCGGCCCCGTGGGCGGAGACGATCGGAATGGTGGTGGCGACGCTGGGGCTGAGCGCCGCCCTGCTCGTCTTCGGCGAGCTCCTGCCCAAGCGGATCGCCCTGGCGGGGCCCGAGCGCGCGGCGGCGATCCTCGCGCCCACGATGCGCTCGGCGATGCGCGTTGTCGGCCCGTTCTCCTCTGCGCTCGGCGCGGCGAGCGACGCGCTTGCGCTCTGGATGGGGTTCAAGCCGAGGCCCATCGGCGAGACGGTCGGCGACGACGACGTGCGCGCGCTCGTGGAGCGCGGGCTCCACGCCGGCGTGTTCAAGCAGGCCGAGAAGGAGATGGTCGAGGGGGTGCTGTCCCTCGACAACCTTCCCATCACCGCGATCATGACGCCGCGATCAAAGATCGTCTTCCTCAACATCGACGACACCGAGGAGACGAACTGGCGCAAGATCGTGACGAGCGGCCACTCGTACTTCCCCGTTTACCAGACAAAGCGCGACCAGGTCGTAGGGATGGTCTCCGTGAAGGCGCTCTGGGCGCATTCGGCGATCGGCCTGCCCACGACGCTAAAGAACCTGCTCGTGCCCCCGCTGATAGCCCAGGAGTCGATGACGGCGACCCAGTTGCTCGAGCAGTTCAAGAAGACGGGGCGGCACACGGCCGTTGTCTCCGATGAGTTCGGCGCGATCCAGGGCCTGGTGACGCTGATCGACGTGTTCGAGGCGATCGTCGGCGACCTGCCGGAGCCCGGGAGGCGCGACCGGGACATCGCGAAGAGGCAGGAGGACGGCTCATGGCTGGTCGACGCGGCGCTTCCGATCGCCGACTTCAAGGCGATCCTAGGGGTCTCCGGGCTGCTTCCAAACGAGGCGGAGGCCGAATACCGGACCGCCGGCGGGTTCGCCATCACGCAATTTGGGAGGATACCGGTGCAGGGCGACCATTTCGAGTGGGGAGGCTGGCGGTTCGAGGTGGCCGAGATGGACCGGCGCCGGGTCGAGAAACTGACGGTCTTGCGCCCCGTTCCGAACGCCGCCAGGCCCGCCGGGGAGTAACCTGTTCGCAAGTCCGATCATCTTGCTGTTGCATTCCGCCGCCGCGGCGCCGAACGTGAAACCGCGCCATGAGCGACTCATGCAAGACCCGTTCACCGGCCTCCAGACCCGAATCAGCGGGAGGCTCCTGCCGGGAGCGGGGGAGCGACTCGGTCTTCAGGACGATCACCGCCGACGACTGGAGGCGCTCGCTCGCCTCGGCAAGGCTGCAGCCGAATGCGGTCTCCGAGCAGATTCGGACCGCGATCTCGTCCTCCTCGCGGAAGACGAGGTGAGCCTCCTGGAGGGCGCGGGCGCCGAGTGGGCCGCGCTCGGTGCGGCCATCCGGGCCCTGCGCGCCAGCCTGCCGCTGCGCACGCTCGCGGACTTCGGGTTCTCCGAGGAAGATGACAATCCCCTCGAGGAGGCCAACCCTCGGATGCGCCAGATCGGGGTGGGCGTCGAGGCGTGGGCCTTCGCGTCGGTGGGCGACGGCTCGGTGTACAAATTCTACCTGCCGCGGGAGCAGAAGCGCATCGGGAGCGAGTTCGGCTTCGAGCGCGGCGACGAGACGGCACTGCTGGCGGCGGCCCGGCTCGGCGACTACCGCGCGCTGCTGGAGAAGCTCCTGATCATCCAGGCGCTCGGCGGCATGGCGACGGAGGTCGTGGCGGTCACTCCCGAGGGCATCCTCGTCGCGAAGCAGACGCTCGGCGACCCGCTGCCGCAGGGCGACGACATGTCCGGCGACCTGCCGCCGTGCCTGATCGAGATCCCGTCGCGATTCCTGCGGGCAAACCGCGACCATCCCCGGCTGCTCTTCCTGGGTGAGACTCCCTACCTGGTGGCCGACCTGCACGCGCGCAACTTCGTGAGGGGCTCCGACGGGGCGCTGCGCGTGATTGACCTCGTGGCGGGCCCGTGGCCCGCGCCCGGCTCTATCGCGGCCCCTTTGGCCGCCGAATGGCTTGAGCGGGTCCGGGCCGATCCCCACGCGCCGGCCCTTCCGGCCTCGCCGGACGAGGAATTATGAGGCCGGGGCCGGCCCGTCAGCTCTTGTCGTCCGCCAGGAAGGCGAGGATCACCTCGGCCTGCCTCTTGGTGGTGCCCTTGTAGTCGGCGTAGACGATCTTGCCGCCCTTGATCAGGTACGCCGACCGCTTCGCCAACCCGCCCGGGTAGGTCGACACGCCGAACGCGTTGATGACGCCGTCGTCGGTGTCCGCGATGAGGGTGAACGGCAGGCTGTACTTGTCCTTGAACGCCTTCTGGGAGGCCACGTCGTCGTGGCTGACGCCTATAACGGCGACTCCCTTGCCCGTCAGGCTCTCGTATCCGTCGCGCAAGGAGCAGCCCTGGGCGGTGCACCCCGGCGTGTCGGCCTTGGGGAAGAAATAGACCAGCGTGTATGTCTGCTTCGAATAGACGTCGGCGAAATTGAGCTTTTGGCCGGTTTCGGTGACGCCGGTGATCTCGGGGGCCTTGTCGCCCACCTTGAGCTCGGCCTTGGCGGAATTGGTCATGGCGAGCGCCGTTGAAACGGCGATGAGGGGGATAAGCAACGTTTTCATCGGGGTCGGAAACGTTGCGCCTGGCTGCGGGTTTTGCAAGCGGGGCGGCGGGAGCCGGAATCCAAGGGCCCCGCGACCTCTTTTTGGAACCTTTTGAGTCCGGCGGACGACTAAAAGCCGCCCTCAGGATGCCGGCCCTGCCCGGCATTGCATTTGTGCGCTTTCTCTGTAAGCAGCTTTAACCTTCATGCCATCCCCTTCGTCCCCAAGAACCCGCATGCCCAGCATCAGGTTCGCAGGATACATGCTCCTGGGCGCTGTCGGCGCGACGCTGAGGGCCCAGGCACCCAACGCTGCCAGCGACGGCTTCGATCCCAACGCGAATGGAATAGTCAACGCGCTCGCGATCCAGCCCGACGGTAAGATCCTGATGGCTGGGTACTTCACCCAGCTTCATCCCTACGGCTACCCAGTCTCAAGCCACGCGTACGTCGCCCGCCTGAACCACAACGGCTCGGTCGACGAGGGCTTCGGCCCGAACGCGAACGGCATCGTCCGGACCATGGCGCTCCAGCCGAACGGCCAGATCATCCTCGGCGGGGTTTTCTCGACGATTCAGCCCAGCGGGGGCGGGGCGCCGGTCACCCGCAATTACACAGCCCGCCTGAACGCAGACGGGAGCCTCGACCCGGTGTTCAACCCGAACCCGAACGGCGTGGTCTACGCCATCGCGTACCAGCCGAACGGGCAGATCGTGATCGGCGGCGCTTTCACGACCGTCCAGCCCAGCGGCGCGGCGAGCGCGACGACGCGCAATCACGTCGCGCGGTTCAACGTGGACGGCTCCCTGGACACAAGCTTCGATCCCGACCCAAACCAGACGGTCCTTTCGCTCGCGGTCCAGCCCAACGGCCAGATCGTCATAGGCGGCGGGTTCTCGACGCTGAGCCCCGGCGGGGCGTCAGGCATTCCCCAGGCCCGCCAGTGCATCGCCCGCGTCAATTCGGACGGCTCGCTCGACACGGGGTTCGACCCGGAGGCGAACTACAGCGTGGACGTGATCATGATGCTGCCGAACGGCCAGATGATCATCGGCGGCTCCTTCACGACGCTCCAGCCCAACGGAGCGACATCCACGCAGCAGGCCGACTTTATCGCGAGGCTCAACGCCGACGGGACTCTCGACCAGAGCTACGTCATCAATCCGCTCGCGAGCGTCCAAGCGGTCGCCCTCCAGCCCGACGGCAAGCTCCTGCTCGGCGGGACCTTCACGTCGGTTAATCCCGTGGACAGCCCCGCCGTCACGGCCATCAACTTCGTCGCGCGGATCAACACCGACGGGTCCCTCGACAGCACGTTCGACCCGGGCCCCAACCAGGCGGTAAACGCGATCGCGGTCCAGCAGGACGGCAGCGTGGTGCTTGGCGGGTATTTCGAGGCGCTCCGCACGGCCGACTCCAGCACGTCAGTCGCGCGCAACTTCATCGCCCGGGTCACGGGCGGCGGCGCGCTCGACCAGACGATGGCGCCGGACGCCTTGGGGTCCATCTACGCGAGCGTGCCGCTCTCCAACGGGCAGATGCTCATTGGGGGCGACTTCCAGAGCATTAACGGCGCCACCCGCCCCTACCTGGCCCGGCTGAACGCCGACGGCTCGCTCGACACCACCTTCACCCCCACGCTCAACGGCGTCGTGCGGTCGATCTCGGTGGATTCCAGCGGAAAGGCCGTTGTGGGAGGGGGCTTTACATTGGTCGACGGGATCACGCGGGGCTACATTGCCCGCATCAATCCCGACGGCTCGCTGGACGGGCCCTTCAACCCCAATGCGAACGCCCAGGTGAACCTGGTGGTGCCGCAGTCAAACGGGCAGTACCTCGTAAGCGGCTATTTCACGGCGATCCAGCCCAACGGTTCCACGACCCTTATCAGCACGGGCAACTTCGTGCGCGTTAACTCAGACGGCTCGTGGGACAGCACGTTCGTCCCCAATCCCCAGGGGGGCAGCGTCTTCACGATCGTATTCACATCGGACGGCAAGATGCTGGTAGGCGGCGAGTTCTCGAACATTGCGGGCTTTGCGAAGGGCTACGCGGCCAAGCTGCTGATGACGGGCGCGCTCGACACGACGGAGACCTTCGACCCCGAGCCCAACGGGCCGGTGTATGCGCTGGCGATCCAGTCGGACGGGAACGTCGTGATTGGCGGCGCGTTCACGGCGGTCCTCCCCCAGACGTCGAAAGCCGCCAACCTCAACACCAACACAACGACGACGAACCAGTACGGGCAGACCATAACGCTTCCGGCGGCGGGGACGAGCGCGTCGGAGCCGATCTACATCAACCACATGGCGCGCATCAGCAAGGATGGCACGCTCGACGCGACCTACTTCCCCGATCCAAGCGCCACCGTCGAGTCGATAGCGCTCCAGTCGGACGGGTCGCTTCTCGTCGCTGGCTCCATGACCTCGTTCGCGCAGAACGGCAACCCGACGGGGACCCTGCGGAACTACATAGCCCGGGTGGAGACCGACGGCGCCCTCGACGCGGGCTTCAATCCGGACGCAAACGGCCCGGTCAACCTCGTGAGCGTGCTTCCGAGCGGGCTCATCCTGATCGCTGGGACCTTCACGACGCTGCAGCCGAACGGGGCCCCGGCTCCCGTCGAAACGTATCACATCGCGCTTCTCAACGCGGACGGGTCCATAAGCTCCACGTTCTACCTGGGCGCAAACGCGAGCGCGAACGGGCAGGTCAAAGTCGCGGCGCTGCTGCCCGGCGGCCAGATGCTGGTCGGCGGGACGTTCAACCCGATTCTCGGGGCCCCGGATCCGTACCTGCTCATGCTCAACCCGGACGGATCGCCGGCCAGCGGTTTCAACCCGGTGGTGGACGGCCCCGTGAGCGCCGTGGCGGTGACGCCGAACGGATCATCGACGCCCGTGGCCTCGAGCTATGCCGTCTGGCTCGAATCGACCGGCACCATCCGCCACGCGTTCTCGGGGGCCTCCAGCGGCCTGATCCAGACGGTCGTGCAGCAGCCGTCGGATAACCGGGTGCTCGTCGGCGGGCTCTTCGCAAGCTTTGCAGGGAATTCGGGCTACCAGAACATCGTGCGCATAAACACCGATGGGACACTGGACAAGACGTTCAATCCCGGGCCAAACGGGCAGGTCAACGTCATCGTCGTCCAGCCCAACGGCCAGATCCTGATCGGCGGCGGGTTCACGTCGATCGAGACCGCCACGGGCGTCACGGTCCCCATCTCGTACCTCGCGAGGCTCAACAGCGACGGTAGCGTGGACACGTCCTTCAACCCCTCGCCCAACGCGCAGGTGAACAGCCTCGCGATCCTGTCCGGCGGCACGATCCTCGTGGGCGGGGGATTCTCCGCCATGGAGACCGCCTCGTCGACGACGCTCGTGCAGCGCAACGACATCGCCGAGATCAACTCGGACGGGACGATCAACGCAAACTTCAACCCGGACCTGAACGGGATCCCGTACGCGATGATCCCGCTCTCAAACGGGCAGATCCTGATCGGCGGCTCGTTCTCAACCATCACGCCGAACGAGACGGGGACGGCGATCATGGAGGAGGGCCTGGCCAGGCTCAATTCCGACGGGACGGTGGACACGACGTTCGACCCCTATCCTAACGGGACCGTGTTCGCGGTCACCCTGCAGCCGAACGGGCAGATCATCGTCGGCGGAAACTTCACCAACTTCACCCCGAATCCGACCTTCACGACGGACTCCCTCGGGAACACGACCACAAACGGCACCACCTACTCCTTCAACTACCTGGCCCGCCTCAACTCCAACGGCATCCCGGACACCACGTTCAACCCGACCCCGGATTCATCGGTCACGTCGATCACGCTGGCGTCGAACGGCCAGATCTACGTCGGCGGAAACTTCACCGCCTTCGAGCCCAACGGCTCCACCATCGTCACCACCCGCAACTTCATCGCGCGGCTCAACGCCGACGGGACAATCGACGGGAAGTTCGACCCCGAGCTGAACTCCACCGCGAGCGCCATCACGATATTGTCGGACGGATCGCTGTTCGTCGGGGGAAACTTCACCGAGGTGCAGACGGGCTCCGCGCTCCTCCTGGGCGGGTCCTTCGCCCACGTGGGCGGAGTGGCCGCCCCCAACATGGTCCGCCTCAACGCCGACAGCACGGTCGACGGCACCTTCTCCTCAAACCCGGACGGCCCCGTGAATGCGATCACCCCCGATACCTCCGGGGGGACGTACATCGGCGGCGCGTTCGCCAACGTGGGAGGGCAGGCGCGGTCCAACATCGCGCACCTGAATGCCGACGGCTCGGTCGACGCGCTGTTCAATCCGGGCGCGAACGGGCAGGTCAACACGGTCGCCGTGCAGCTGGACAGCCAGGTCCTGGTGGGCGGCGCCTTCACCTCCATCGGCGGCAAATCCGCGGGCAACCTCGCCCGGCTTGCGCCCTCGGGGTCGCCCGACGCGTCGTTCTCGCCCTCCGTGAACGGCGCCATCAACGCGCTGGTCATACAGCCAAACGGCCAGATCGTCATCGGCGGGGCCTTCACGAGCGTCGGGGGCCAGCCGGTCGGCGCGATCGCGCGCCTCAACGGCGACGGCTCCCTCGACCCGACGTTCAACCCGAACGCAAACGGCACGGTGAACGCGCTGGTCCAGGAGACCGACGGTTCCTTCCTGGCGGGCGGCTCGTTCACGACGATCGGGGGACAGCCCATCGCGTACGTCGCGCACATCGGGGCAAGCGGCGCGGTCGACAGCACGTTCAACCCGGCCCCAAATGCCCCCGTCAGCACCGTCCTCGTGCAGGCCGACGGCAAGGTCGTGTTCGGCGGAGGCTTCACGACGGTGGGCGGCTTGATCCGCCCCATGGTCGCGCGGGTGTCCACGCCGACGGCGGTGACCCAGTCCCTCACGGTCAGCGCCGACGCGACCACGATCATCTGGGCGCGCGGCGGCGGCCCCGCGTTCGCGTCGGTGCAGTTCCAGGAATCGACCGACGGCACGCACTACGCGCCGGTGGGCCAGGGCGTATCGACCGATGGATCGACGTGGACGCTCTCTGGCCTTCCCCCGTCGGGATCGAACACCTTCTATGTGCTGGCCATAGGCGTCACGCCGGGCTCCGAGTACAGCTCCTCCGGACTCATCGAGGCGACCACCAGCGTGGACGTCCTCTCGGCCCCGGTCGTCAGCTCGGCCGCGCAGGCGTCCGCTGTCTCCGGAGTGCCGTTCAGCTTCGCGGTCACCGCCAGCCCGCAGCCCGTCTCGTTCCTGGCCTCCGGGCTCCCGCCGGGGCTCGCCATCAACTCGTCCTCCGGGGTCATCTCCGGGACGCCGATCGGCGCCGGCACCTACCATGTGACCCTGACGGCCAGCACCGCCACCATCTCGACGACGTCAAGCCTGGTGATTTCGGTCGGCGGATCGGGCGCCGCCTCGTTTGTCCCGTCAGCGGCCTCGTCGAGCGACCGCCTCCTCAACCTGTCGTGCCGCGCGCAGCTCGGCGGCAGCAACATCCTCATCGCCGGCTTCGTCGTGTCGGGAACGGGATCTAAGTCGGTGCTCCTGCGGGCCGTCGGGCCCGGTCTCGAGCAGTTCGGCGTCGCGGGCGCCATGGCCACCCCTGAGCTCCAGCTCTACGCCGGATCCGGCTCGCTCATAACCCAGAACACGGGATGGGGCGGCGGCGCCAGCCTTTCGTCCGTGTTTGCGCAGGTCGGGGCCTTCGCGCTGCAGGCGGGAAGCGCCGACGCGGCGGCCGAGGTCAGCCTCGCCCCGGGCCCGTACACGATCCAGGTCTTCGATCACTCGGGGAACGGGGGGGTCGTCCTGGCCGAGGTCTACGACGCGAGCCCGTCCCCGCTCACCGACACGCTTCGCCTCGTGAACATCTCGGCCCGGGGCTCGGTGAGCTCGGGGGCGGGAGCCCTGATAGGCGGATTCGTCGTCTCGGGAAGCGCGACCAAGAGCGTCCTCATCCGGGGAATCGGGCCGGGTCTCGCGGGTTTCGGCGTCTCGGGCTCGCTCGGCGATCCTGTGCTGAGCGTCTACGACTCCAGCGGCAACCTGGTCGCCCAGAACCTCAATTGGGCCAACCAGACCGTCTCGGGCCCCTATCAGGCCTCGGTGACCCAGGCGGACATCATCTCCATGGACGCGGCGGCCGGCGCCTTTGCGCTCTCGGTCGGCAGCGCGGATACCGCGCTTATAGCCAACCTGCCCCCGGGCGCGTACACGTTCCAGGTGACCAGCGCGAGCAACACGACCGGCGAGGCCCTCGGCGAGGTTTACGAGCTTCCCTGAACGGCCGCGGCGCTCACCAATCGTCGCTGCGGAACGGCCCGGCGGGAAGCCCGGCGCCGTTGTATAGGTTCGCCTCGGGAGCGTTGCGCCATGCGTAGCGGACGGCGACCGGCGCTTCGACGGCCAGCGACCTCACGACGACAGCGTCGCCCTGGATGAGGGCGGCGGCCGGATGGAACACGCGGTCCGCGCCCGCGACCTCGAAAGACTGGAGCGGCTTGCCCGAGGCGGTCAGCCCGCTGCCCGCGGACGAGAAGCGGACGCGGACCGACGGTCCGTCGACGGCCATCTCCCTGAAGACCGGGCCCGAGTAGTCGACGGGAATTGAGTAGACCTTCGCCTTGGCGATCAGCGAGAGCCGTCGCCCCACCTCCTGGATGTCCCTTCCCAGAACGCTCGCGCCCCCCCCGATGTCGATCGCCACGGCCTGCCCCGTTGACGGGAGGACCAGGGCCCTGGACTGCGCCTCGCGCAGGTACGCCCACGCGTCGCCGGGCCCCTGGCCGGGCTGATCCTCGTTCGGCAGCTGGACCCAGAAGAAGGGCAGGTCCCCCTGCCCGAAGTGGGCGCGCCACGCGGTTATCATACTCGGGAACTGGACGGCGTAGTCGGCCGCCCGGCCGGCGTCGCCGTCGCCGGGGTACCATATGACCCCGCGGACCGCGCACTGAAGGAGCGGGTGGATCATCCCGTTGAACTCCGAGCCGGGGTCCGAGGGATCGGCATGGGCGGGGCGGGCGTCGAGGACGGCCGGGAACCCGGCGAGGGCAAGCGGGCTCATCCAGGAGGCCAGGGGCGTGCCAGCCCGGGCGCTGTTGATGATCCCGAAGGGCACACCAAGCCGCTCGTGGAGGTCGCGCGCGAAGAAATAGCCGATGGCGGAGAACTGGCCGACGGTCTCGGGGGAACAGACCCTCCAGTCGCCCCGGGCCGCCTCCATCGGTCGGGGCGACGACTGGGCCGCCACCTTGAACTGGCGGATCAGCGGATAGCGGGCGCCCGCCACCTCGGCCTCGGCGTCCCTCACCCTGGACCGGGGCCCGCGGCCATCCCCCAACGCGAATTCCATGCCCGAACCGCCCGAGCAGAGCCAGACCTCGCCGACGACGACGTCGCGTGCGCTGGCGCCGCCATTCCCGGTGACGGACAGCTCCGAGCCCGAGGAAGTCGCCGCCATCGGGGCAAGGACCACGATCCAGCGTCCGTCGAGGCCCGCCGTTGCGCCGACCGTCTGCCCGGCGAAGGCGACATTGACGTGCTCTCCGGCGGCGGCGCGGCCCCAGACCGGCACCGGCCTGTCGCACTGGAGCACGGCGTGATCCTGGAAGAGCGCGTCGAGCTCAGGGACCGCCAGCGCCGGGACGGCCAGGGCCGCGGACGCGGCAGCGACGCGCGGCAGTAGGCGGATGGATTGCATGCGGAGGCCACTAGGGACGCCCGCGGGCGCCCGGTCGATCAAGGAGTTTTCGCGGGGCCGGCCCCCGTCCTTGCGAGAAAGGCGTGGAGCTCGGCGGAGAGTTTCGGCCCGAAGCCCTCGACGCCGGCGATTTCGGAGGCCGCCGCGCCCCGGAGCCGGTCGATGCTTCCGAAATGCCCCATGAGCGACGCGCGGCGGACCGGGCCCAGGCCCGCGAAATCGTCCAGCACCGACTCGCGGATCCTCCTCGATCTCAGGTCGGCGTTGTAGGTGTTCGCAAAGCGGTGCGCCTCGTCCCTGAGCCTCTGCAGAAGCCTCAGACCCGGATGGTCGCGCGGGATCTCGAGCGGGGGGCGCTCGTCCGGGAACACGATCGTCTCCTCCCTCTTCGCGAGGCCGACGATCGGTGGGGGGGCGATGTCGAGGGCCGCGAAGGCCTTGAGCGCCGCCCCCACCTGGCCCCTGCCGCCGTCGATCACGAGCAGGTCGGGAAACGCCCTTCCCTCGCCGCGCAGCCTCCTGTACCGGCGCCCGACGACCTCCTCCATCGCGCGGTAGTCGTCGTTTCCGACGAATCCCTTGATCCGGAAGCGGCGGTAGTTGTCGCGGTCGGGCCTTCCCTGCGCGAAGCGGACCATCGAGGCGACCACGAACGTCCCCGAGATGTGGGAGATGTCGAAGCACTCGATCACGTCCGGGCAGGCGGGCAGGGCCAGGGCGCGCTGGAGCGACTCGAGCGCGGACTCGCTCGCGCTCAGCGCGGTCGGATCGGTCCTCTCGAAATGCCGCGGCTTCTCGAGCGTCTTCTCGAGCGCGAGCACCACGTCGCGCAGGCCCGCGGCCTTCTCGAACTCGCGCCTGCCGGCCGCCGCGCCCATCTCGGAGCGGAGCGACTCGAGCCACTCGTGCGACTTGCCCTCGAGGAATTCGCACGCGCGCTCGACGCGCCCCCTGTACTCGGCCTCGGTGACGCTGGCCGGGAACCCGTATATCTCCCCCCTCACGTCGTCGTACAGCTGCCAGGAGCCGTCCGGCAGCCGGCGCGGCGTTCCGTCGCCGAGCAGGATGCCGAAACGGCGCCGCATCTGGGCAAGGGTCTTGCGAAGGGGGCCGCTGTGGGCAAACGGCCCGAAGTACCTGGAGCGGTCGTCCTTCCTCAGGCGGGCCAGCCGGAAGCGCGGCAGCGCCTCGCGCGGGTCCACGCGCACCAGCAGGAAGCGCTTGTCGTCGGTGAAATCCGTGTTGTAGCGCGGCTTCCACTGCTTGATCAGCTTCCCCTCGAGGAGGATCGCCTCCGGTTCAGACCTCACCTCGATGGCGTCAAAATCGGCGATCATCTCCACGAGGGCGCGGATCTTGGGATGGAGCGTGAACGCCCGCGACGGCTGGAAATACGATGAGACCCTCCTCTTGAGCGCCTTGGCCTTCCCCACGTAGATGATCCTGCCTATCCGGTCCTTCATCAGGTAGACCCCGGGGCGGTCTGGCAGCCTCCTCACCTTCTCCTTGAGGGTGGGCGGGGCGTCGCTATCTGCATCGTCTGCTGGCATTTTCCAGAGATTAGCCTAATTTCCGGCTCCGCAAGCATGCTTTCTAGCGACAATCCAGCACCCGGTGCGGACGAACCTGCGCGCCGGCCCCGCTACGAGCTGATCACGCTCGGGGACGAGCTCCTCCTGGGCCTGACGGCCAACGGGCACCTGGCTTTCATCGGCTCTCATTTGGGAAGGCGCGGCGTGGAGCTGCGCAGGAACGTCACCATAACGGACGATTCCGAGGACATCGCGCGGCAGTTCCGCGAGAGCTGGGCCCGGTCGGATGTCGTCCTCACGACCGGGGGGCTCGGTCCGACCTGCGACGACCGGACGCGCGAGGCCGTCGCCGGCGTCCTTGGGCAGCGCCTCGTGCTCGACCCCAGCATCGAGAGGCATATCCACGACAGGTTCGCGCTCCTCGGGCGGAGGATGACGCCGAACAACCTCAAGCAGGCCTACCGCTTCGAGCGGGGCGACGTGCTGCCGAACTCGAACGGGACCGCGCCGGGGCTCTGGGTGGAGCAGGACGGCAAGGTGCTCTGCATGCTGCCGGGCCCGCCCAACGAGATGCAGCCGATGTTCACCGAGCAGGTTCTTCCCCGGCTGGCGCGCCTCGGGCTGGTTGGCGACCGCGAGGCGTATGTCCAGCTTCGGACGGCCGGTATCGGCGAGTCGCTGCTCGAGACGAAGCTCCAGCCGTTGCTTGGACGCCATGGGCCGCGCCTCGGCGTCGCGTTCTGCGCTCATTCGGGCCATGTCGACTGCAGGCTGAGCTCTCCCGGCGGCGATCTGGGCCCCGTCGAGATCGAGGCCGTGGCGGCGGAGTGCGCCCAGCTCCTCGGGGAGGACTTCGTCACGTATGGCCACGATTCTCTAGCGAAGGTCTGCGCCGACCTCCTGCGATCACAGGAAAGGCTGCTTGCCGTCGCCGAGACCGCGACCGGCGGCCTGCTCGCGAACGCCTTCGCGGACATCTGCGGCGCCTCGAAGTTTTTCGCCGGCGGCTGCGTGTGCTACTCCAACGACTCCAAGATGCAGCTCCTCGACGTGCCCGAGTGCCTCCTCCAGCAGCACGGCGCGGTTAGCGCCGAGGCCGCCGTGGCGATGGCCACCGGCGCCGCCGAGAAGCTGGGCGCGGACTACGGCCTGGCGATCACGGGCTGCGCCGGCCCCTGCGGCGGGCAGAACGAGAACCCCGTGGGAACCATCTATGTCGCCCTCCATGCGCCGCACGGCGTCTGGTCCAAGAAGCTCAGCTACCCCGGCCCGCGCACCACGGTCAAGTGCCGGGCGGTGAACGCCGCGCTCGACTGGCTCCGGCGCGAGCTAGCCCGCGCCCAGAGCGGGGCGGCGATGGAGCCGAAGCGCCTGGGCGTCATGCAATAGCGGCGCCGCCCGCCATCAGGCTCCGGAGCGCGGCGAGGTATTTCTCTCGGGTCCTGGCGATCACCGCGCCGGGAAGGCGCGGCGCCGGCGGCCGCTGATCCCAGGAGAGGCCGAGCAGGTGGTCGCGCACGAACTGCTTGTCGAAGCTCGGCGGCGAACGCCCGGGCTCGTAGCTGTCCCTCGGCCAGTAGCGGGACGAGTCCGGCGTCAGCACCTCGTCGATGAGGACGAGGTCGCCCCCGGAATCGGTCCCGAACTCGAACTTCGTGTCCGCAAGAATCATCCCGGCGCCCAGCGCCGCGTCGTGGCCGAATCGGTAGAGCGCGAGGCTCGCAGCCTTCGCCCCTTCGTAGAGCGCGGCGCCGACCAGCGCGGACGCCCCCGCTTGGTCGACCGGCTCGTCGTGGCTACCCTTCGGCGCCTTGGTGGTGGGCGTGAAGATCGGCTCCGGCAGGCGGTCGGCCTGCCGAAGGCCCGGCGGAAGCGCGACGGAGCAGACTGATCCCGAGCGCGCGTACGAGCTCCATCCGCTGCCCGCAAGGTAGCCCCTGACCACGCACTCGATCGGCAGGGGCTTCAGCCTGCGGACCACCATGCTCCGCATCCGGAGATCCCGCCCGGCGATCCCGCGCCTGTTGAATTCGTCCTCCTGGTCGGGAAGAAGATGGTTTCGGATTATCCCCGAGGTCCTCGCGAACCACCAAAGGCTCATCTGCGTGAGCACGATCCCCTTCCCCGGAATCCCGTCGGGCAGGATGACGTCAAACGCGGAGAGCCGGTCGGTGGCGACCAGCAACAAGGCGTCCCCGAGGTCGAAGATCTCACGGACCTTGCCCGAGGCGATCCTCGGGAACGGGGCTTCCACGGACGTGACGGCCTGCCCCGGCAGGGAAGCCTCGATTTCGGCGAAAGTCATCCGCCGAGGATTCCTCATCGACGGCACGGGTCCAGACGGAAAAATGCTCTTGCCTGAGTGGGCATGCGGCCTAGCTTGCCGAGTTCTGCCCAACGTCCCCATCGTCTAGCCCGGTCAGGACACCACCCTTTCACGGTGAGAACCGGGGTTCGAATCCCCGTGGGGACGCCAGCTCAGAAACACCCGCATCTCGAACGAGTTGCGGGTTTCTCGTTCATTTGACTGGCAACAGGACTGGCAACAGCCCCCTAACTCGAAAGCGCCACCACAATGGGGAACCAGCCTTTACTTGACATGTGACCTTTTTGGTCACTTCTTGACGCGTCGGCATGCGGATCATCACGCGAAAATTCCTTGAAGAGGCAAAAAAGACTCATCCAAACGCCCGCGCGCCACTCGACCATTGGCACCGAATCACGCGGGATGCGAAATGGCAGAACCTAGCCCAGATCCGCGAGACCTTCGCGCATGCCGATCAGGTAACTGTCAGAAGCAATCGAACGGTCACTGTCTTCAACATAACAAACGATTTCCGTCTTATTACCGCGATCCACTACAACCGGCAGGAAATCTTCACCATGCGGTTCCTAACCCATGCCGAGTATAGTAAAAATAGATGGAAATCATCACTATGAAACCAACAACCGAGACCCTGACATTCTCTTCCATGCCCAAGACCTATGCAGGTCTGGTCTCTCTTCTTGTTCCCCGCCCCATCCACGATCAGGCCACCTATGACAATGCAGTGGAGGTTGTCCACGCACTTGCAGGATTTAGGCTTAATCGCGACCAGGAAGACTATCTCGAACTGATGGCCAAGATCATCGAGGACTACGAGCGCGAGACCACACCGGAGCCTGCGCCTGTGAAGGGTGTTGAGTCGCTAAAGTTCCTTTTGAAGGAAAATAGGCTAACGGCTGATGACCTGGGCTCCATTATCGGCGTGGATCGCTCCATCGCCTATCGTATCTTGAAAGGCGTGCGCAACCTCACAGCCGAGCATATAAAGAAGCTCTCAAACAGGTTCGTCGTAAGTGCCGATTTGTTCTTAGAATAACTGGATGCGGGGACTGGCAACAATACTGGCAATTGCTGTTGCGCCGGACCGGGCGCGTAGGCATGCAATACGCACGGCATGAAACCCCCGCCCAGAGTTTCCCGGAGCATGCTGCGGCTTGACCGGCCGGGCGACCCGAAGGGGACGTGTCAGGGCGGAATGCCGCTTTCCGCGTTTCAACTGAAGGACCGGAGACTTTGACCGTAGCGTTTGGCGCGGGAAACTCCACCGCTACAAACCCAGCTCTGAACATGAAAGGATGAATCCGATGAAAGAACACCTGCCGGCCAGACTGGTCACATGCTGCGTCGGGAGCCTCGGAATCCTGGGTCTCGCGGCGCTGGCGCTCGCGGGCGCCTCCGCAATCGCGGCCGCGCCGACCGACGCACCGGCTCTGTCCGACGGCAACCGCTACCGGAACTTCGACGTCGCGCTCTATGTTGAGGTCCGCGACATGCGCCACATGGCCGCCGATCCCCGATGGATGGAGGAGAGCTGGAACCTGATCAGCCACACCATGAAGGTGAACAAGGTCTGGCTCGAGACCTTCCGGGCGGGCGAGCAGACGTCCGAGGCCGACGTGCGGAGGGTCAAGGCGTTCTTCGCCGGCAAAGGCATCAAGACGTCCGGTGGCATGATGTCGTATGTCGGGCGGCCCGGCGACAGCCTGACGGGCTTCTGCTATTCAAATCCGGACGACCGAGAGCGGTTCCGGAAACTCGTGGCGTTCACCGCCGGTCTGTTTGACGAGATGATCTTTGACGACCTGTTCATCTTCGATTGCCGCTGCGAACTCTGCCAGAAGGCAAAAGGCGACCTGAGCTGGACGGAATACCGCCTGAAGGTGATGAAGGAGGTTGGGGAGAACCTCGTTGTTAAGAACGCGAAGAGCGTGAACCCGAGGATCAACCTCATCATCAAGCCGCCGAACTGGTACGAGCAATATCAGTTTTCGGGTTACAACCTCGAGGCGCAATCGAAGGCGTTTGACATGATCTACGCCGGCACCGAGACGCGCGACGCGGAAGACACCGTCATGCACCTTCAGCCGTACCAGAGCTACGGCATCATGCGTTACTTCGAGCACATTAAGCCGGGAAAATTTGGCGGTGGGTGGGTGGATCCCGGCGCGCGTCAAACGCTGAACCGTTACACCGAGCAACTCGAGGACACGTTATTCGCCAAGCCCCGGGAAATCACGCTCTGGAGCTATGGCAACGCGCTCGAGGCGTTGCGAAAGGCCGATGGGACGACGGAGATCACGAGCATTCTTTACGCGGACGCCGGTGACACGTTCCAGAAGCTGGACTCGTTCCTCGGCAAGCTCGGCCAGCCATACGGCGTCGCCTCCTACAAACCCTACCACTCCTCGGGCGAAATGTACCTGCACAACTACATCGGTATGATCGGGGTGCCGATGGACTTGTATCCCGAGTTTCCGGACGATCGCGGGACGATCTTTCTCACCGAATCGGCGAAGTTCGACCCGGATCTCGTCAGCAAGATATGGAGGCACCTGAACGAGGACAAGACGGTCATCGTCACCTCTGGCCTGCTGAAGGCGCTGGAAGGGAAGGGCATCGAGAAGATTGTGGAGGTGCAGGACACGGGGCGGAAGGCGCTGGTGAACCAGTTCACGTACCGTCGTATCATGGACGAGGAACCCGCGAATGTTTACACCTCCGACAGTGCGATGCTGATTCCGGAACTCGCCTACGGTCTGGTCGATTCCGAGGAGATCATCCAGGGCATCTACAAGGACAACAATCGTTACCCGCTGCTGCTGCAGGTGCGGGGCCTGACAAAGGGTCGGTTCTTCATTCTGACGATTCCGGAAAACTTCGACGACCTCTACCACCTGCCGCAGGAAGTACTTTCCCAAATCCGGCGGGACATGATGGAGGATATTCCTGTGTACCTGGACAGCCCGGCCAGGGTCTGCCTGTTCACGTACGACAACAACACGTTTATCGCGAAGTCCTATCTGCCGTACCCTTCGCGCTACAAGATCGTGATCAAAAAGAGCGGAGCCCGGCTATTCGAGCTCCAGTCAGGCCGCGAGGTGCCGGGCTACGTCAAGGGCGGCACCACGGTCTTTGAGGTGTTGCACGAACCGCGGACGTACAACGTGTATCGCTTCGAGTAAACCAGGCTGGCTCCTGCTCATAGCACGGCGGCGCGCCGGGTGGTGGGGCGGGCCGAAACGGTGCTCTCGGCCGGAACCAGGCCGACGGATTTCGCCGTGAGGTGGATCTCACCGGCTTCCAGCGTGGATTGCACGATGACCTGCGCCAGGCCGTTGAACAGACTGCGCCGCGCGGACGGCGCCGGCGTGGCGGCGTGCAGGGAACCAAGCCGCGTGAGTTCGGGAATATGATTCAGCTTATCGTCAAAGGGCGTCACAAGCAGCTGCACCCGGTTCATGCCCGCGACCAGTTGCGCCGGGTCGAGCCGGAGCGCGGGACCGACCCTCGAGGTGGCAATATCGCGCGCCAGTTCGTGCCCGTTGATCCAGAGGGTGGTTTTGGCGCCGAGCGTCGGCAGGAACAGCTCCAAGGTTCCGGCGGGAACAGCAGGCAAGTTGAACACGCCTGACAGATCGTAGACCTCGCCGGCCGCGGGGAGCGGAGCCTGGTAGTAGCCCAGCACGGGGAACGGCCGCAACGACTCCGGCTTCGCAGGGGTGGTCGTGCCGGCAGGCGCGATGCGGCCGCGCCAGTCCTCTACCGTGAACAGCGCAATCGCCTCGGTGAACTTGTCCGGCTCGTGGCAGCCCGGATCGCCGTTGCCCACACCGATGATCCGCCCGCCTGTAACCTCAAAGTCCACCCGGTTGTCGGCGGTCGGAACGGCTCGCCCTTGCGCATCGCGGGCCCAGACCGTGAATACCGCCACATCGGCGCCGTCGGCATTGATGACGGTGCGGTCGGGCGTGAGCACAAGTTGCGCGGGCGCGCCGGTCGTCTCGACGCGGTCGGTCGCAATCGCCGCGCCGCCGCGATAGCCGCGGGCCTCAAGCACACCAGGCGCGTAGGCGACCTTCCACTCGAGGTGTCCGTTGCGCGGCATGTCTTTTTTTCCGAGCGAGACACCATTCAGGAACAGCTCGACAGCCTCGTGATTGCTGAAGCAGCCGACAATGAATTCCTGGCCCTCCCGGCCTTGCCAGTTCCAGTGCGGATAGAGATGGAGCACAGGTTGGTCGGTCCACCATGACTTGATGTAGTAGGCGGTATCCTTCGGGAACCCACACGCGTCGAGGAAACCGAAATGCGAGACGACCCCGGGCCAGCCGGACGGCCACGCCTCGCCGCGAAGATCGAACCCGGTCCAGAAGAACAGGCCCGCGAGGAAGGGCCGTGTCGCGTAGTAACTCCAGCCCTTCTCGGAGTTGCCGCCGGTGTCGCCTTTCAGTTGTGGCGAGAGGAGGGCGCGCGACGGGTCGTCGAAATAGACGCCGCGGGTGCACTGGGTGGTGGTCTCCTCGGTGCCCACCCCGGGATGGCTCGGGAACTTCGCGTGCTGCTCGTCGGGATTGGACTGATTGATGTAATTGTAGCCGACCAGGTCGATCACCGTCGAGATTCCGCCCCAGCCGCCACTGTTAGCATAGGTGGTGCGGCGCGTCGGGTCGAGGCGGTGGGCGAACGCCTGCATCGTGGCGGCGATGCGGGCGCCCTTGATATTGCCCTCCAGCGCCCACTCTTCGTTCCCGATCGACCAGGCGATGATGCTCGGGTGGTTGCGGTCGCGGCGGATCATGCTCTCGAGCTGGCCCAGTTGCTCCGGGCTCACGCCCATGAGGCGGTTCTCGTCGAGCACAAGCAGGCCGAGTTGGTCGCAGGCGTCGAGTAACTCGGGCGACGGCGGGTTGTGCGAGCAACGATAGGCGTTCACGCCAATCTCTTTCAGCCGGGCGACGCGGAAAGCCTGCAACGCGTCGGGCAGCGCCACGCCCACCCCGGCATGGTCCTGATGATTGTTGGTGCCATGAATCTCGACGTGCCGGCCATTCAGAAAGAAACCGCGGTCGGGATCGAAACGGATCGAGCGGATGCCAAAGGGCGTTTCGTAACGGTCGACTACGGCTCCGCCGGCGCGGATCGTGGTCACGAGCCGGTGCAACCCGGGCGACTCCAGCGACCAGAGCCGCGGCTGCGCGACAGTGAGCGCAAGGGGAAACTCACCCGTGCCGCACGCCGCGAGCGAAAGCGACCGCAGCGCGCCGGTGGCGACGGCGCGACCGTCGGGATCCATGATGCTCTGCTCGACATCGAAGTTCGCGGCTTCGAGGCCGTCGTTGGCAACGGTCGTGCGCGCGGTGACTTTGGCGGCGCCGTCGCCCAACTCGGTGGTCACATACGTGCCCCATTGCGGCACGTGCAGCGGGGCGGTCTTGACCAGCCAGACATGCCGGTAGATGCCCGCGCCCTCGTAGAACCATCCCTCCTCCATCGTTGCGTCTACCCGGACCGCGATGACATTGTCGCCACCGTAATTGAGATAGTCGGTGAGATCGTAGCTGAAGCCGGTGTAGCCGCAGGCATGACGGCCGAGGTAGAAGCCATTGACCCACACGATCGAGTCGCGAAACACACCGTCGAACTCGACGCTGATGCGCCGGCCGAGGTCGGATGTCGGGACGGCGAACGTCTTGCGATACCAGCCAATGGAACGTTCGGGGACATCGAGACCGCTCGCCTTGTACCCGTGGCTGGAACTCGCTTTGGGATCGAACGGCGCCTCCACCGCCCAGTCGTGCGGTAGGTCGAGTCGGCGCCACCCGCGGTCCTCGAATGCCGCGGCCGCCGGACCGTCGGCATAGCCGGCCTTGGTCAGATAGGAGAACTTACCGGTGCCGTGAAAAAAATCGCGGGCTTTGTCAAATGGATGGCCGAAGGCGAACCGCCAGCCGGCGTCCATGAGCAGACGCTCGCGCGGAGGAACTAGGACGGAATCACTGGCCGCAAAAGCCGACGCGGCGAATACCACGCCGAATAACAGGGAGCGAATGATCGGATTCATGGGGCATTCCGGAAAGCATCCATCTTTCACGATACGGTCCGAAGGTCGAGCCGCCACCGGGCGGCTGGCCGCTGATCTCATCGACTTTCCTGACGGCGCAGCATTTTCGGATCCATTCGCCAACCATGGGGAGAATTCATCCCCTTTGATAGGGTGGTCTAATCCGCGTTGACCAACTTCGGCTTGGGCGGCACAATCCTATCTCGGTTTTGACCCCAACCTGGCGCGGCAGCCTGCCCGCTCCCACGCCTGATTTTCTTAAAATAGGAGTGCCGAAGATGAATATGGCTTCCGCTGTTCTCGCCGCGCTTGCGGCCACGTTAGTTGGCGGCACGGTGCACGCCCAGGTCGTAGAGCGTTCGCTGCCGCGCCTGGTGCATCAGGAAGGACGCTTCGCTTTGTTCGTGGACGACGCTCCATTTCTGATCCTGGCAGTGGAAGATCAGGACATCGGTTTGGAGAGCACCTGGCCCGGGCGCGCCAAAGAGTGGAGCGCCATGGACTACTTGAATGCCAACACGGTCGAAGTACCGATCTATTGGGATGAATTCGAGCCCCAGCCCGGGAAGTACGATTATTCGTCGATCGACCGGCTTCTGACCGAGGCCCGCCAGCACAACGTCCGGGTGGTGCCGCTCTGGTTCGCCACGTATAAGAACGGCAGCCAGCACTACATGCCAGAATGGATGCTGCAGGTCCCCGACCGCTATTTCCACGTGATAAACCGGAACGGGGAGGCGGTGGACTCGCCTTCGCCATTCGCCGCCGCTTCGCTCGAAGCGGATCAGCGGGCGTTCGCCGCTTTCATGCGACACCTCAAGGAGGCTGACCCGCAGCGCACCGTGATCATGGTTCAGGTGGAAAATGAGCCCGGCAGTTGGGAAAGCGTCCGCGATTTCTCCCCGGCTGCGCAGAAGGTCTTCGAGGCACCCGTGCCGACTGAGGTGCTCAACGCGATGCACGTAAAGACCGCGGCTCCATCCCCGAACTGGCTGGAGGCCTTTGGTCCCAATGCGGACGAGTACTTCCACGCCTGGGCGGTGGCACGATACGTAGGGCAGGTCGCGGCCGCGGGCAAGGCCGTCTATCCTCTGCCCATGGATGCCAACGTGGCGGTGCGTGACCCGTTCAACCCGGGCCCAGCCGGCCAGCCGGGCGCTTCCGGCAACTACGAGAGCGGCGGTGCCACCGACAATGTAATCCCCATTTGGAAAGTGGCTGCGCCAGCAATTGATATCCTGGGGCCCGACGATTACCGCGCCGACCCCGCCGCCTATTTGAAGGTACTCAAGCTTTATCACCGCGACGACAATGCCCTTTTCCTGCCAGAGAGCGGTCTGCCCGGGGGGGATGCGGCCAGCGCAGAGGCCAATAGCCGCTTCTTCTTCACGGCCCTTGGTCTCCAGGCCATCGGAGTGTCGGAGTCCGACAATGCCCCGGAACCTTGGCTGGCGATGAATTATCGGTTGCTCGGACCGATGCAGCGGGACATCGCCCGCCTCAATTTCGACGGGAAACTCCAGTCCGTGGCCGAGCCGCAGCGCTTCCCGAATGGCGACCAGGGCAAGGTCGTGCAGACACTGCCGTTCGGATCCTGGAATGCCCTGGTGTCCTACGGAACGTTCCGCTGGGGTTCTGCCGCGGCGAATCCGCTGCCGAAGGGACGCGCCCTGGTGGCCAGGCTGGCGGACAACCAGTTTCTGGTGGCCGGGTACTTTTGCCGCGTCGACTTCGGCCCGGCCGGCACGGAGCAGCAGCGGAAAACCCAGAACATCGTGTTCGGAACCGGACAGACACCCTCGGCCCTGATTGACGGTAAATGGGTACACCGGCAGTTCCTGCGCGTCGAACAGGGAGTGTATGAGAACGGAGTCTTCAAGTTCCTGCGCACCCAGAACGGAGACGCCACGGACTTCGGCCTCGTCTTCGGCGACGAGCCCGCGGTGCTGCGCGTTTCTGTGGCCACCTATTAGCCTGAACGGTTCCTGGTGCGACGGATGGCGCAACCGCAAGTGAAGGAGGCGCTGCACCGTTAGCAGCGCTCAGCCCCAGATGATGATGGCGCGCCGCCCTCCAGGGCAATCGCCGCTTCCCGCGACAAGTTGAACGGCTGAGCGGACTGGCAACAATACTGGCAACAGCTTGAGTGTTTGCAGAAGCAACTACTGTCTGTTCTCAGAGGGAAACTTGCTAAGCGGTTGATCCTCAATACAGGGCTGTGTCAACCGGGGTTCGAATCCCCGTGGGGACGCCAGATTCCCAAAGGCCCGTTATTCAAATGAGTTACGGTTCTTTGCATTTTTGGATGGACGCCAACTGGCAACTGCCAACACAGCTCTCTGCGAGAATCGTCACGCCGGTTTCACCGTCTCTCCTTTGATCGAATCGGCTTCAATCGCTCGCTGCGCCTCGCAACACTGCCCCAACGGGCAGCGTTCGCCCCAGACCTAATGTCACGAGCATCTGTGCGAAGCCAAAAGGCCCAGGCCAACGCCGAATATACTCGAAGAATTGATCGAGTCATCGACTACCTTCGCGCGAATCTGGATCGCCCGGTGAAACTCAAGGAACTGGCCAAGGTGGCCTGCTTCTCGGAGTTTCATTTCCATCGGATCTTTGGCGCGGTCACGGGGGAGACGCTGAAACAATTCACAAACCGGCTTCGTCTCGAAAAAACCGCCCGGCTGCTGCGTTTTTCCAAACAAAGTTTGACCAATATCGCCCTGGAGTGCGGCTTTTCATCATCGGCCTCGTTTTCGCGCGCCTTCCGCTCCGGCTACGACACGTCGCCCAGCCAGTTCCGAAAAACCGGCAAAATCAAAAAGCGCAAGATTCGCAAAGCAATCTACACGGGCCAGGAGTATGTTCTCCCCATGAGCGAGGCGAAAAAGAAAGCGGCTTTCCCGGTGAGGTTGCTCGACCTTCCCGAAAGGCACGTCGTCTATATTCGGGTCATCGATGCCTTCGAAATGGATCGGGTGCTGGCCGCCTGCAAGAAGGTGATCGAATGGGCCAAATCTCAGAATATTTTTTCGCGGGGAGTGCTTTTCGGTATGACGTTGGACGATCCGGACGTGACGCCCAAGCATTTGTATCGCTATGAGGTCTGCCTGGCGTCGGATTCTCCCTTTGAGTGCGGAGACGGTATGGCGAAATTGAAAATGCCAGCCATGCGCTACGCCGTCACCCGGGTTTCCGGTGATATTCGGTGGGTAGCGACGGCCTGGGACTACCTGATCAGAAGCTGGCTGATCAATAGCGCCTATGAGCCCGAGCATGCGCCCGCACTTGAGGTTTTCTTGGACAAGGAAAAGGCGACGGATTGGTCGCACTTTGAATTGGAGTTATGCCTGCCGATTCGGAAATTGGCGGCGAAGGGACGTTAGTTTGGAATTTATGATCAATAACCTGTCGATCGTCATGCGGAAAATTCATCTGCTGATCCCGCTGGCTCTGCTTTCGGCGTCGGCTTGGGCCGAGTCGCCTCCGGCGGAAAGGATTTTTGTTGGCGCGATCTCGATCGAGCCATGCCAGGAGGCAAAGGTGCTAGCGGAATGGTATTCGCTCCTGGGCTTCGAGACCAAGGAGTTCAAGGGCGGCTATTACGCCAAATTCGACACCCCTGCTGGCGAGCTTTTTTTCGCCATCCATCGCAAGAAAGCCGATGCCCCGGTGAAATCTTCCGCGAGTGTCTCGATCGTATTTCACGTCGAGAATTTCGCAGCGCGATTGTCTCTCTTGAAAAGCAAAGGACTCGTGCCCGATTCGACTGAAAGCGATCCTTCGGAAGGCCAGTTTGCGCACTTTCACGATCCGGATGGCAACGAAGTGACTCTCTGGGGAAAGTAATAATCCCAAGGGAATCAATCGTTCTCCGGCTAGAGTTCTCCCATCGCACTCAACGCCCCCGCGATAAGAGCCCCGTGGAGACGCCAGCGGAAAGGCTTACGGCACTTCCGCCATTCGTCGTAAACTGTCGAGCGGTGCCCAACAGCCACTACGAGAATCGTTAAGGCCGAATCCTCAATCCAGCAGATAATCCGGTAATCCTGCATCCTATACCGCCAAAGCCCATGCTTTGACTGGCGCAAAGGCTTTCCGTATGCCCTGGGGTCTATGTTACCCTGAATCCGCTTTTCCGGAAACTCGAAGATCTGATGGGCCGCTGACGGACCAATGTCGCGCAGGTTTTTTCCGCCCCAGACGAGATCCTAAAGACCCAGGGCACCCTTGACCTCTTGAGGTGTACGGACGCTCGATTTGCCGGTCTTCACCCGTTCCCATTCCAAATCGCCCGCTCGAGCATCCTCAGCATCTTCTGCAGCCTCAATGCGGGCAAGGTGGCGGCGGGTAACAGCCACGAGCTCGGAGGCAAGCTGGTCTTCGGCCGTGCGAGCACGCGAGGCCTCTCGAAGAGCAGCTTCAATAATGAATTTTGTCGTGCTCATGCCCCTGCGCTTGGCCGCAGCGGCGATGCTCCGTTTGGTTGCCGCCGGAATTCGAAGCGACGTGGGTGAGACTTTAGTCAAACTCATGCGCTACAAATGTAGCGCATTTTATAATCTGTCAATTTCCGTCGGATGCGTTGCCACCAAGAACCCCGCATGCAATGCCCCCCGTTAAGGTGAGAACCGGGGTTCGAATCCCCGTGGGGACGCCAGCGGGTCATCTTCCCAGCTTTGTACTGCACTGGCCAATACAGGGCTTTCTCTCCCGCACGCAACGACTTCCGCGGTTGATTGGGCATTGGACGTTTGGACAGCCTTTCTCTGCCTTGGACGCATTTTCCCGGAATTTGGGGAAGCCAGTGAGGAAGGCAAAAGCGCACAAAGTTTTTCCATGCCCGCATGCAGCGGCACGCTGTTGGGGTCGGTGTAATGGTCCGTCTGCCGCCATTCACTGTGGCGCACCATCTTGACCCGTGCGCCCTCGGAAACCCCCGCAGCGCCAAGCAAGCTGGCGTAGGTGTGGCGAAGCGCATGGAAGTCCACGCGCCAGCCCCGCTCGTCCTTTACCGGCACACCAGCTGCGACCAGATCCTGCTCCAGTTTGTCCACACCAGGAACACCGCCCGGCAAAACAAGACCGATCCCCGCGCCACGAATTTCCCTGAGCAGGGAAACGAGTTGCGGTACAAGGAACATCGTCGCGGGACGTTTGTTCTTGGTTGTGGCGGCCCGTACCTCGATCCAAGGCTTTGGGTCATCCAAATGGACGTCGGCCCAAAGGAGCCGTTTTAATTCTCCGCGCCTTAAGCCGGTCAAAACTGCGAGGGCGTAGGCAGTCCGACGCGGTCCACTGTGGGAAAGGAGCCCAAGAAACTCTTCCAGCTTCAAGGCCCGTCGCTTGAAAGTTTCCCGCCCTTCCGTGGGGATTTTACCGACTCGCCGAAGGGGATTAACCGGCAGGCGTCCCTGGTTTTCCAGCCAGTTTGCAAACGTCTTAGCGTGGGCGATGTACTCATTTAGGGTTTTCGGCGAAAACTCCGTTTGCGCGGAAAGCCACTTTTCCACCGAATCCGCCGTAATATCCCGCAATTGGTGCCAGCCGCATTCCGCAAATAGCCTGATAAGCCGGTTTCGTGCGTGAATTACGTGATCCTTGTTCCGCCCACGGGCGACCAAGTTCGCTATGAAATCCGAATGATGGGCGGATAACGGTTTTTGCGCTGCATCGCGAAGCGGTTTTGCGTCCAACATTCCTGCCGATTCCTTTTCCTTTTCGTCGATCAATCCCTTCGCTTTTACCTCGGCGACTTCCTTGAGGTGAGTCCGAAGGGGTAGATCGTAAATCCTTGGGCCATCGCTCAAACGGAAACGGACTCGATAGACTCGACTGTCTTTCTGGCGGAAAATTCTTTTGTACATATGTGTCCCTCGGTTAGATGCCAAATCTCGGTCTGTCGCGTTAAATTCGCCGCTTCGCAACCTCTTATAGGATGCTATTAAGGAGTTCCTTAAACCGGTTTCCGGATAAGGTTTTTGAGATCGCTCCACCGGATTAAGTGAATTCCGCGGATTTTCCGGGAAATCAATTGTCCGGTATCAATCATCCGGCGAATTGTCTTGTCCGAAACTCTCAATAATTCCGCGACTTCATTTATCCGATAAAGCCGTTCGCCATCGGGCATGGGTGGAGGGGAGGTATTCATGGCTTGGCCTCATTTTCGGGTGATTTCGGGTTCTTGTCGGAAAGTTCCGCGTTAATCTCCGCCTCTTCATCGCTGATGTGCGGAACGGAAAATCCGTCGCTCATGGAGTCATTCACCACCAGCCATTGCTGGTACGCCCGGTAAACCTGCCCGCGCTTTATTTTCTTGCCGAGAAGCTTGTCGGCCAATCGCTCGTTCAACCAATCGGCGATTTCGGCATAGCTGTAGGCGCGAGCGCGAAGTTTGCAGATCGCGTCTATGTAGGCCCCGACTTCGAAAAACGGCACATTTGTCTTCCAGGGCATCGAATCGGCCAGATGCGCAATTGCCTCTGGATGGTGAGGCGGGAGGTTAGGCGCAGGTGTTGCTTGCGACTTCTTCGATTTCTTGGCCATGACACAAACGAACAGATAAACAGCGAACGTGTCAACGTTTTTACGTTTGATCTGCCAATGATCTATGCCCGCTTACCCCGGTATCTTGGACACCGGATCCTGCGAAACTTCCACCGGCAGGAATCAGGCCGTGATCGCAGAGTCCGAACGGAAAATCTTAGGCGTTTGGACAAACTTGGACCACTTAGCCCCCCTCTTGCCATGAGCGGACTGCACTAGCCGCAAATGGACTCCAAATAAACACGTATGAAAAAACCCTGGAGAAAGAGGATTAATTCCACCGGAAAACTTCTCCGCGACTAATAAATGGATGAAAACTCGAGTCGCCTTAAGATTTTGAGAAACATTTATTCGAGAAAGCCTATAAGCGCTTTTCATCGCCGACCTCTTTGGCGACTGCCAACTCCAACATATGCCGTAGAACGTTTAATGTCCTAGCCCAACGTCCTAATGATCCGCGGCGACGGATGGCGCGCCTCCTGCCCCAGCAGGAGGTGTGACAGACGGAGACGTCGGATCCGGTAGTTGGTCAGGCCAAGACCTCCAAATCCTCGAAAGATGGATAAATGCAATACCTAGCGCCCAAAAGTAGAAAGGCACAAAGCGCGCCACCAATCCAAACCAGCAGATAAAGGCGATCCACGGCAAGGCAATGCTTACTAGTGCCGCAATCACTCGCAGCCTAAAGAAGACGGTAAAGTTAGTTAGCCACGCAGCGAACAGAACTCCCCTGACGAAGACTTCGTATGGGGACAAACCATTGTCTATCGGTGCGCCACGCCATAACGGCACACCGAATACGACAAAGGGTGTCTGAAGAAATACGCGCAGTCCCCAAAAGGGTTGTAGATAATCTCCAAAATGCTCGCGCAATGTTGGGACAAAGACAGCTCTGCCTGGCGGCACACAAAAAGATAAGGCAAATAGGACGGCGCCGACTGTCATAATGATACTACGCCAAGCCGAAAGTCGTCGCTGTTTAATGTCGCCCATGTCTGAAGTGGCCTAACGTCCTAATGATCCGCGGCGACGGATGGCGCGCCGCCTGCACCAGCAGGAGGCGTGACAGACGGAGACGTCGGATTCGGAAGTTGGTTAGGCATTTTCTTTATTCGGAGTCAGTACGCTAAAGCGAACTAACTCCTTTTCTAACGTGAAGGTCGATCAACTTGCCGTCGGCATCAAAGCCCCAAAACGCCTCAACATCAACGCGTCCCCAAGGTAGACCATAATAGTACCCGAGCTCCGCCCCAATAATACGCATCCCTTTTACTCCCGGGTAGAATTTCTCTGAAAGCTCAGTTTGTGGACCGCTCGTATCATAAGATTTCGTCCAACCTTTATCGGTGATCAATTTGACGACGGCTGCGGGAGAAGCTCCGAGGGGAGCCTGACTGAGGATCCAAGCACGTAGGTCTGGTTCCGATCGCCGTAAGGGATTAAGCGCCGAACACCCGATCAGAATGATCGCGACTGCGGGGAAGATACACACCGCCAGGAATAGCATTCGTCTCGACATCCGAGTGCGATTGTTTGCCTAACGTCCTAATGATCCGCGGCGACGGATGGCGCGCCTCCTGCCCCAGCAGGAGGCGTGACAGACGGAGACGTCGGATCCGGTAGTTGGTTAGCCACGTCTGAGTATGATTCCATAATAGAT
>Ga0181526_10000088_pt1 | contig 90445 bp, 86 predicted proteins | sample PEATcosm2014_Bin_35_FD_119750 | JGI IMG/M metagenome (GOLD analysis project Ga0181526, IMG submission 119750) | Peatland microbial communities from MTU Mesocosm Facility, Houghton, MI, USA - PEATcosm2014_Bin06_30_metaG | ecosystem: Environmental > Terrestrial > Soil > Wetlands > Peat | place... | reverse complement strand
GACGCCGACAGGCGAGCTGCCCCACAAGGGCAGAGCCGCACCCGATGGTGCGGAGGATACGGATCAGCGTTTGTCGGCGTTCCGCTTCCTTGATTTATTTGGCGAATGGGGTGAGGCGAACGGAAAAGCAGAGACCCACCGCTCTGTTTTGGTTCGCAAACTCAAGATTCGCGCTTCACGTGGCTGGAAACTCAAAACTCGGGTGCGCATGCGCCGCGAGAACGATGGCGCTCATCCGCCCCCGCGATAGCGGGGGAGGGGGACCGCGCGTTTGCGCGGTGGAGGGGGCGGCGACCTCAACGCGCCGCAGAGGCTTCAAGGAGATCGCCGCGATGGCGCTTTCACTTCCTTGCAACGACAGCAGCGCGTTGAGTCAGACGCCCCTCCCACCGCACTTCGTCCGGTCCCGCCTCCCCGCTATCGCGGGGCGAGATTACGCTCACCCCTCGCCGATCTCGCGCAAAACTTCGGCGGTATGCTCGCCGAGCCGGGGGGCGGGGCGGTCCGAGGCCATCGGCGTGCCATCGAGCATGATGGGGCTGCGCAGGCCCGGAATGATGCCGCCTTTGGCGGCGTCGCTTTTCAGTTCGAGCCGCATGCCGCGATGGATCACCTGCGGATCGGTAAAGACCTGTTCGAGATCGTTGATCGGTCCGGCGGGGATGCCGGCGTTTTCGAGCTTCGGCAGGAGGTCGTCGCGCTTGATGGCGGAGGTCAGCGCCGAGAGCTTGCCGACGAGCTCGGCGCGATGCGCCAGCCGGCCCTTATTGTCATTGTATTCGGGCACGTCGGCGAGCTGCGGCGCGCCGAGCACGCCGCACAATTTGACGAATTGCGCGTCGTTGCCGGTGGCGATGATGATGCGGCCGTCGGCGACCGGAAACACTTGATAAGGAACAAGATTGGGATGGGTATTGCCGATGCGTTTGGGCACCTCGCCGGAGACGAGATAATTGAGCGCCTGAAACGACAGCACGCCGACGGTCGAATCGACCAGGGCCGCATCGACGTAGCCGCCCTTGCCGGTTTGTTGCCGCCGCACCAGCGCGGCGAGGATGCCGACCACCGCATAGACGCCGGAAAAAATATCCGAGATGGCGACGCCGACGCGCATCGGCTCGCCGTCCGCCGTGCCGGTGAGCCCCATCATGCCGCCGATGCCCTGCGCCATCAGGTCATAGCCGGCCCGCGCCGCCGCCGGTCCGGTCTGGCCGAAACCGGTCACCGAGCAATAGACGAGCCGCGGGTTCTCCGGCGCCAGGCTCGCATAGTCGAGACCGAATTTGGCCAGCCCCCCGACCTTGAAATTCTCGATCAGCACGTCGGAGCGCGCCGCGAGTTTTTTGACGATGCGTTGGCCTTCGGGCTCGGTGAAGTCGGCCTCGACCGATCGCTTGCCGCGATTGGCGCTATGAAAATAGGCAGAGCTGAGATGGCCGCCGTCGGCCGCCGGCACGAAGGGCGGACCCCAGGCGCGGGTATCGTCGCCCGAGCCCTTGCGTTCGACCTTGATCACATCGGCGCCGAGATCGGCCAGGATCTGCCCGGCCCAGGGACCAGCCAGGATCCGGGCAAGCTCCAAGACGCGCAACCCGGCCAAAGGCCGCGAATCGGATGAACCAGACATGGAGAACTCCCGGCGCCGCGCGGCACGGCGCCGCGCGGGCGGTTAAGTGACAAAGCAGCGCCGTTTTGTCCAGTTTGGCCAGGGGCCGGGTTTGTCTACAGCTCTTTGGCCTTCGCCAACTTGTCATTGCCCGGGCCCAATATTAGCTAGATGTTTGCCGGATGGGATGAAGCCGTGAACACCACGTTCTTCAGCGAGATGCTGCAAAGCATCGCCGACCGCAGCCGCGCATTGATCAAGCGCGAACGCCGGGAGCCGGCGCACGAGCGCTCGGCCGGCATCGTCGAACAATGCGAGGAATTGCTGACCGGCCGTGGCGAAGCCTCCGGCGTGGCGCTGGCGCAGGAGATTTTGGCGGAATATAGCGACCTGACCACCGGCCCGCGCATCGCCTTTTTCGAGGCGCTTGCCACCACCTTCGGTCACGATCGCGCCCGCATCGACCGCGCCATCGCCGAATGGCGGCAATCGCCGAGTGCCGACAATGCCGCCGAACTGCATCATGCCAGCGAGCCGCGGCGGCTCGAACTGTTCCGCAGGCTCAATCTCGCTCCCGGCGGCACTGCGGCGCTGGTGCGCATGCGCGAGCAATTGCTCGACGCCATGGCCCATCGCGACGAGCTCGGCGTGGTCGACAACGATTTCATTCATCTATTCTCGTCCTGGTTCAATCGCGGCTTTCTGGTGCTGCGCCGCATCGACTGGTCGACCTCGGCGGCGATCCTGGAAAAAATCATCCGTTACGAGGCGGTCCACGAGATCAGGGACTGGGCCGATCTGCGCCGGCGCATCGATCCGCCCGACCGCCGCTGCTATGCCTTCTTCCATCCGGCGCTGGTCGACGAGCCTTTGATCTTCGTTGAAGTGGCGCTGACCCGCGAAATCCCGGCGGCGATCGCGCCGATCCTGTCCGACAAGCGCGAGCCGGTCGAGCCGCAACGCGCCACGACGGCGGTGTTCTACTCGATCACCAATTGCCAGCGCGGTCTCGCCGGCGTGACCTTCGGGCATTTCCTCATCAAGCAAGTGGTCGAGGAGGTTTCGCGGGAATTGTCGCGGGTCGCGACCTTCGTCACGCTGTCGCCGGCGCCGAATTTCGCCGATTGGCTCAAGCGCGAGCGCGCCAATGCGGCCTCTCAGGCGCTCGACGATGACGATCGCGGCTCGCTCGCCGCGCTCGATAACGAGAATTGGTGGCGCACCCCGCAGCTTGCCGAACAAGTCCGCGAACCGCTGTTACGTGCCGCCGCTTGGTATTATGTGCGCGGGCGCAACGGTCGCCGGTTGCCGGTCGATGCGGTGGCGCGCTTTCATCTCGGCAACGGGGCGCGGCTCGAGCGGCTCGATTGGCTCGCCGATACGTCGGAGCGCGCGCTCAAGCAATCCCATGGGTTGATGGTGAATTACCTTTACGATCTCGATTACATCGAGCGCAATCACGAAGCCTATGCGCAGCAGCGCGCCATCGTCGCCTCGACCGCGGTGTCGCGGCTCGTGACGACGCCGTCGCGCGAAATCGTCCCGGTGTCGGGATAGGTCCGAGAGCATGATCCCGAAAAGTGGAACCCGGTTTTCGGATAAGATCATGATCAAACGTAAAATCTAGACCCTGATCCAATTCGACTGATCGGCTCAGGGTCTAAGACTTGCCGTAGACCGGCACGATGGCGCCACGGGTGACGCAATTTTCCGGCGAAGCCAAAAAGGCGATCGTCGCCGCCACTTCTTCGACCTTCGGCCACAGCGCGTAATCGGCCTTCGGCATGGCCTGCCGGTTCGCCTGAGTATCCATGATCGAAGGCGCCACGGCGTTGACCAGAATGCCGTCTTTTGCGACCTCCTCGGCAAGCGCTGCGGTCAGCGCCGCGACGGCAGCCTTGCTCGCCGTATAGGCCACCATGCCGGCGCCGCTGCGCCATTCCAGCCCAGCGCGCGCCGCGACATTGACAATACGACCGCCTTTGCCGGCCATCGCATTGACGGCTGCGCGGCAGCACAACATGCAGGTCAGCAGGTTCATGTCGATCTGCTGGCGGATGACGTCGATAACGGTGTCGCGCAGCGGACCCGCCGCAAAGCCACCCGCAATGTGGATCGAGGCCCATAGCGGTTCGGCGTCGCGATAGAGCCGCGCGACTGCGGCTTCCTCGGCGAGGCTGCCGGTGACCGTAATGGCGACGTCTTTTGGGGCGCGCGGTCGAAAGCGCGCCGCTTCGGCGTCATCGAAACAGGCGACATGGCACAGCGCGCCGGCCTCGCTCAGCGCCGCCACCACGGCCGTGCCGAGCGCGCCCGCGCCACCCGTAACGACGATATGACGGCCGTGAAGGTCCATGACTCTCCTTCCCGGCCCCATCATCGCCGATTGGCGGAATGTGGCAAGCTGGGTGACAGGGCGGTATCGCGGATTTGTTATCCTGTGCGGAAAGGAGAATCAGTGGCCGACTTCGATCTCGCCATCATCGGCGGCGGCATCAATGGCGCGGGCATCGCCCGCGATGCCGCCGGCCGCGGGTTCCGCGTCGTTCTGATCGAGCAGAACGATCTCGCCTCCGGCACCTCGTCGGCGTCGTCGAAGCTCATTCATGGCGGGTTGCGTTATCTCGAGCACGGCGAATTTCGCTTGGTGCGTGCGGCATTGCGCGAACGCGAGGTGTTGCTGCGCCTGGCGCCGCATCTGATCCAGCCCTTGCGTTTCGTGCTGCCGATCAACGAAGCGCGGCGCTCGGCCGCGGTCATCCGCCTCGGCCTGATGCTCTATGACTGGATCGGCTGGCGCAAGATTTTGCCGGGCACGCGCGAGCTCGATCTGGTCATCGACGAAGCCGGACAGCCGCTGAAGTCGCGCTTTCACCATGCGTTCGAATATTCCGACTGCTTCGCCGACGACGCGCGGCTTGTCGTGCTCAATGCGCTGGACGCGGCCGAACGCGGCGCGGTGATCCGAACCCGGACCCGTTGCGTGCGCGCCGAACGCAGCGCGGAGTGGCGGATCGTGCTGAACGCCCGCGGCCAGCGCGACGTGGTGACGGCGCGCACATTGATCAATGCGGCCGGCGCCTGGAGCGACGTTTTTACCGAGGCGGTATTGCGCATGGCGCCGCGACATCGGCTCATTCTCGACAAAGGCAGTCACATCGTGGTGCGGCGGCTGTTCGATCACGACCGTGCTTACATCTTGCAAGCCGCCGATCGGCGCGTCGTCTTTGCCATTCCGTTCGAGCGCGACTTCACCCTGATCGGCACAACCGACAGGCCGTTTGCCGGCGATCCGTCGGTCGTGCTGCCGAGCGGCGAGGAAATCGATTATCTGTGCGGCGTCGCCAACGAATATTTCCGTACCGGGATCGGCGCCGCCGATGTGGTCTGGGCTTATTCAGGCGTGCGCTCGCTCTATGACGACGGCGCGCGCAAGGCGCAGGATATCGGCCGCGATTATGCGCTCCTCCTCGACGAACGTTTCGGCGAAGCGCCGATGCTGACCGTCTATGGCGGCAAGATCACCACGTATCGGCGTCTCGCCGAAGATGCGTTGGCGCGGCTCGCGCATTTTTTCACGCGTTCGCGGCCGTGGACCGCGTCGCGCCCGTTGCCTGGCGGCGATTTCGTCTATGACGGGGTCGATACGCTGGTCGAACGCACGCAGCGGAATTGGGGGTTTTTGACAAAGGAGCATGCACGGCGGCTGGTGCGAGCCTACGGAACGCGTGTCGACCAGGTCCTCGGCCAGGCGAATACGCTCGACGATCTCGGCATCCATTTCGGCGCCGATCTCACGGCCGCCGAGGTCCGCTACCTGATGGCCAAAGAGTGGGCCATGACGGCCGACGACGTATTGTGGCGCCGTTCCAAGCTTGCTTTACGCTTTACCAAGATTGAGGCGGAGGCGCTCGACCGCTTCATGACCGGGGCCGCGCCGGCACGCCCGTAAAATTTTAGCGATTCGCAGCACGGCAATTTCAGCGGTCTGTGGTGACATCACGGAACAGGAACAGGCGCCCAAGCGACAACATCATGGAAACCGCCGCCACCGATATTGCCCGCCAGGTTGCCGAGATCAAAGTGCTCATCGTCGATGACGAGCCGAGCATGCGCAAGGTTACGCGTGCGCTGTTGCAAGCGATCGGCGTCAAAAACATTCATGAGGCGCCCGACGGCCGCCGCGGTCTCGATGCTATCCGCACCCATGCGCCGGACATCGTCATTCTGGATTGGGAGATGCCGAGCCCCAATGGGCCGGATTTCATGCGCGCGGTGCGCTCGCCGGAAAGCTTTCCACTACCCGACGTGCCGGTCATCATGCTCACCGGGCATAGCGAGCGTTCGCACGTGATGGAGGCGATGCGGCTTGGGGTTAATGAATATTTGCTCAAGCCGGTTTCGTCGGTGGCGTTGCTGGCCCGCATCGTGTCCATTTTGTCGAAGCCGCGGAAGATGATGAAGCAGGGCGATTATTACGGGCCGGAACCGCGCACGAAGGCGGCCTACCGGCCGGATGCCGATCCCGGCTTTTCCCAGGTTTTTCTGGTCAATTGAAATCGCGTATCCCGCATGAAATCGATCCGCTCCAAAAAACAGATGGAAACGATCATCCAGTCGCTGTGCGTATTGATCGTCGACGACAATCAATACATGCGTAAGATGATCCGCAATCTGTTGATCAATTGCGGCATCAAGGACATTTACGAGGCCGCGGACGGCATCGCCGCGCTCGATTCAATCCGGACGGTGGCTCCCGATGCGGTGATCCTCGATTGGGAAATGCCGCTGTTGACCGGGCCCGAACTGGTGCGGATCGTGCGCTCGCCGGGCGTTTTTCCGATGCCGGACGTGCCGATCATCATGCTCACCGGCCATTGCGAGCGCTGGCGAGTCATCGAGGCCGTGAAGCTCGGCGTCAACGAATTCCTGACCAAGCCGGTTTCGGCTAAATCGCTCTACGATCGTCTGGTCGCGATCACGCTGCAACCGCGGCCGATTGTCCATCTGGGCGACTACTACGGGCCGGAGCCGCGCAAACTGGTGCCGGTGGACGACAACGAGGATCAGGCGCTGGCATCGGCTGTGAATGCCGCCGTCCCCGGTTAAGCGGTCCATCTTTCCTGTTTTCGGCAAAATGATTTAGCGTACCCGATAGCGCTCCGACGGGGCGCGTAGCGTCGCTATCGGGAACATCGATGCCCACCGCCGCCACCAAAAGGGGATTCGGGAAAGCCGGCTTTGCCCCCTGGACGGAGAGCGCGCTGCAGCCACTGTTGCGGATCGAGGCTCTGAGCAAGCGCTTCGGCGGTTTCGCGGCGGTCGATCAGCTTTCAGTCGACATCTACCAGGGCGAGTTTTTCGCGCTGCTCGGCCCCTCGGGTTGCGGCAAGACCACGCTGTTGCGGCTCATCGCAGGGTTCGAACAGCCGGACCTCGGCCGCATCCTGCTCGACGGCGTCGAGATCGGCTCGGTGCCGCCGTATCGCCGCCCGGTCAACATGATGTTTCAAAGCTATGCGCTGTTTCCGCACCTGAATGTCGAGGCGAATGTCGCCTTCGGTCTCAGACAAGAGGGGCTGCCTAAGGCGGAGATCGCCGAGCGCGTCGGCGAAATGCTGACGCTGGTACGGCTGGATAATTTCGGCCGGCGCAAGCCGCAGGAACTCTCCGGCGGCCAGCGCCAGCGCGTCGCGCTGGCGCGCTCGCTCGTCAAGCGGCCGCGGATCTTGCTGCTCGACGAGCCGATGGCGGCACTCGATAAGAAGCTGCGCGGCGAGACCCAGTTCGAGCTAATGGAGCTGCAGCGGCGCCTCGACCTGACCTTTATCATCGTGACTCACGACCAGAGCGAAGCGATGACGGTGGCCGACCGGATCGCGGTGATGGACCGCGGCCGGCTCATGCAGGTGGCGCCGCCCGCCGAAATCTACGAACATCCGAACTCGCGCTGGGTCGCGGATTTCATCGGCAATATCAATCTGCTCGAAGGCCGCGTCGGGGCTGACCGTGTGAGCGTCGAGGGCACGGCGCTCGGCCGCATCGGCGTTGCGGCAAAGATCGATGCCCAACCCGGCGCGACGGTATGGGTCGCGGTCCGCCCGGAGAAAATACGGCTAACAACCGGCGAGCCGGACGTCGAACCGCCCGAGAATCGGATCGCCGCGACGGTAGCGGATATCGGCTATCTCGGCGACCTGTCGATCTACAAACTCCGCATCGGCGACGGCATTCAGTTGCAGGCGGCGCTCGCCAATACGGTGCGGTCCTCGGAACGCACGATCGGCTGGAATGACACGGTCTGGCTGAGCTTCCAGCCTGACGCTGCAGTCGTGCTGACGCGATGAATAACGGCCGCAGGCAGACCTCCTTTATCGCCAAGCTCGTCGTGCGGATTCCCTATGCCTGGATGGTGGCATTTTTCCTGGTGCCGTTCCTGATCGTCGTCAAGATCAGTCTGTCGCAGACCGCAATTGCCCAGCCGCCCTATACGCCGGTGTTTGATCTTGCGGCCGGTTGGCAGGGCTTCCGGAGTTTTTTCACCGGCCTGTCGCTCGACAATTTCACGTTCCTCGGTTCCGACCCGCTTTACATTCTGTCCTATATGAAGAGCGTGGAGATCGCCGCATTTTCCACGCTCTTGTTGCTCGTCATCGGCTATCCGATCGCCTACGCGATCACACGCACGCCGCGACGGTTGCAGGCGGTGCTGGTTCTGCTGGTGATATTGCCGTTCTGGACCTCGTTTCTTATCCGCATTTATGCCTGGATGAACATCCTGCAGCATGACGGGCCGCTCAATCAGCTCTTGCTGTTCTTTCATATCGTGCGCGAACCGCCGGCATGGCTTTCGACCGATACGGCCGTCTATATCGGCATCGTCTATTCCTATCTGCCGTTCATGGTGCTGCCGCTCTACGCGACGCTCGAAAAGATCGACGAGTCGCTTCTTGAAGCCGCCGCCGATCTCGGTTGTCCGCGCTGGAAAACGTTCTGGCTCGTGACGCTGCCGTTGTCGGCGCCGGGTGTCTTGGCCGGCGCGCTATTGTGTTTCATCCCGATCTGCGGCGAGTTCGTCATTCCCGACCTGCTCGGCGGCTCGCGCACCTCGATGATCGGACAGACGGTGTGGACCGAGTTCTTCGCCAATAAGGATTGGCCGACCGCTTCGGCGGTGGCGGTCGTTCTGGTGTGCCTGTTGGTCACGCCGATCGTCGTGTTCCAGCATCAGGCGATGCGTGGCACGGGGCGCGGCTCGTGATGCGCAAGGCCTCGTTCTTCAATCTCGCGGCGCTCGCCGTCGGCCTCGTGTTTCTTTATCTGCCGATCGTTATTCTGGTGATCTATTCGTTCAACGCCTCGCGGCTGGTGGCGGTTTGGGGCGGCTGGTCGATGCACTGGTATGCCGAGCTTGCCGGCGATGCGCCGCTGCTGGAGGCCGCGTCCATCAGCCTGCGCATCGCGCTCGTTTCCGCGAGCGCGGCGACGGTGCTGGGAACGCTGGCCGCGGTGGCGCTCGTGCGCTTCGGCCGCTTCCGCGGGCGCCTGTTGTTTGCGGCGATGATCTACGCACCGCTCGTCATGCCGGAAGTCATTACCGGTCTGTCGATGTTGCTCTTGTTCGTCGCCGTCGCCATCGATCGCGGCTTTTGGACCGTGGTCATCGCCCACACCACGATGGCGATGTGCTTCGTCGCGGTGATCGTACAGTCGCGGCTGATCGATTTCGATCGCAGTCTGGAGGAAGCCGCGATGGATCTCGGCGCGCCGCCGCTGCAGACTTTTCTTTTGGTCACCTTGCCGCTGATCCTGCCGGCCATTGCCGCGAGCTTCATGCTCGCCTTCGCGCTATCGCTCGACGATCTTGTCATCGCGAGCTTCACCACCGGTCCAGGCGCGACCACACTGGCGATCCGGATCTATTCGGCGGTGCGACTGGGCGTTAGCCCGGAGATGAACGCCGTCTGCAGCATCATGGTGCTGGTCGTCGGTCTGGCGGTGATTGCCGCTTCGCTCCTGACCAAGCTCAGCGCGGCACGGGGCACGCCGGCGCGGATTTGATCAATCCCGGCTCTCGCCCGGCGGCCGAAACAGGTAGATCATGGAAATTATGAAGGAAAAACTTAAAGGCTGCGCCCCGCGCGTTATCCGACGGGTCTGCCAAACCGGGCTTTTTCTCTGCTGGGCGCCAGTTATTCGGGGGATTTGGGCGCAGCCGGTGCCGCGGCTGGCGATGCCCCAGGGGCCGCGGCCGTCGTCGCAGCCGAAGGTGCCGACAGCAATTGGTCGATGACGGCGTGGACGGCGTCGCTCGCGTTACGGGCTTTGGGTGCATTGAGGAGCGGTGCGGCGGCTCCCGAGCGGCGGATCAGGCTCTGGGGGTCCGGCAGCATGATCGGATCGTCCCACGTCCCCTGGACCACGAACGGCAGATCGAACTCATCGCTCGTACTGGTGGAGACCAGCGTCGCCACCCCCTTGAGATCGAGATCTCGTGTCGGCACCGAGGCCTGCCCGGCGACAGCGAGCCGCACGGCCGGGCCGTCGATATGCATGTCAGCGACCGACACCACACCTTGTTCGGCCCTGAGGCTGATGGCGAGCCGATCGAACGGCGTGCGCCCACTGCGGAAATCGCCGTTGCCGGACAACGGGCGCCGTTCGAGCCGGCGCAGCAATTGCTCGACGTCGAGGCCGCTGACCGCGCCGGATTGCGCCGTCAGCGACGCCGTGCCGTTGAGCGTGTGGGTTACGGCGAGCACCGAGCCCCCTTGCCCATCCAGGTTCACCGCGAGGTTGCCGCGGCCCTCGAGCTTGTGCACGCCGAACACCTGGCCGAGACAGTTTTCCAGATCGACGTCGAGGAATTGCATGTGGGACGTCACCGCAACGCCGTTGTCGGCGCTGGCGAGGCCGATGCTGCCCTTGGCGACGCCGCCGAAAGCCTGCGCCTCACCGATGGTAAGATCGAGCTTGCCGTCATGCATTGTCGCCGCGATGGCGGTGCGGCCGAGCTGGGCGTTGGCGATCTTCACGCTGGCGGCGGAGAGCCGGAGATCGAGGTTGAAATCGTTGAAGCCCTCGAGCGTGATCGGCAGCTGATTCCAGTTGCGTTGGTTTCTGGCTCTGAGCTGTACGCCGGCCACATAGGGTGTCAGGTCGAGCGCGTCGGCGGCCAGCGTGCCCTGCACCAGCTGGTGGCCGTCCCGCGACAGCGACAGCGCGCCTTCGGCCGTATTGCCGTCGAGCTCGACATTGACATTGGAAAGTGCCGTCACGCCGCCGCCGATATCGCTCTGCGCCCGGAGCGAAAAATGGCCGAAGCCGCCGAACGGCAGTTTGCTGTCGCCTGCCCAGCGCAAGGCGTCGCGCAACGACGGCGATTCGATATCGAGGGTGCCCTGGATTTTAAGCGTCGGCTGATCGCTCGCGGAGCCGTCGAAGGCAAGTTGCAGCGGCGCGCCGGACAGCCGCACCTTGACGCCCGAGCGTTCGCCGGTGAGCGCCGCTAAAAAGTCGCTGAGCGTGAGGCTCGCCTCGATCGGCTCGTTGCGCCATACGAAATGGCCATTGGCGCCGAAGCTGCGCGAGATCGACGGCCAGGCGACCTGAAAGTCGAGATCCTCGAGTCGTTCGATATCTCGGCCGACTTCCTGCACGACAACGGTGCCGTGCTGAATGCCGATCTCGGAGAACGAGGTAGTACGCTCGGGATTGGGCTCGAGTGCACGCGCGAGCGAATTGATCAGCCCCGACCAGTTCGATTGGCCGTCGGCGGCGAACGTCACATGGATGGTCGGACGCACCAAGACGACGTCGGCGATCTCGATGCGGCCGGCCAGCAGCGGAAAATAGCGCAGCCGCGCCGTCAATTCGTCGGCCGCGACGGCCGGTTCGCCGCTCTGGCCGTCACCCAATAGCACGTTGCGGAAGCCTACGCTGCCGGACGGAAACAGCGACAACGAAACGTCGTCGCCGAGCAAAGGATCGAGGCCGGTCACCGCATGGATTTCGGCCTTCACCGCGTCGCGGATCGCCGCCGCCGGAATGAGAAACGACAGCGCGACCAGCGTGACGAATGCCGCCCCGACGATGGCGGCAACAGCAATCGCGAGGCGTTTGAAGCCAATGGCCGCGGTCAAGGATCGTGTTTCCGATTGTTGTGGAGCCGGCCGGATATATACCGGGCGGCAACCGAGGATTCAAACTTGCGAGCCATCTATGTCGCTTTCGTGGCCGGGGTTCGTCGCGCGTCCGCCGCAAGGGCTGCTGCAAACAAACGAATGCCGCGCGGGGCCTGGAGACCAGCCGCGTTCAGCGCGCAGCAGCGCGCCACGGCACCGTCTCATGCGCTTGCGCCACTTCGGCAATCATCTTGTTGATGATGGCCTCTCCGAACGAATTGAAGTTTTGCGCCACCATGACGAATGCACCGGGGCCGCCGACGACATTGTTGCGGTAATAATTGTCGAGGCCGCCGGGCGGATTGGTGTGATCCGGATTCCACGACAGCGGGTTGTCGCTCAGGATTACGAGCCCATTGATGGTGATCCCCTTGCCGACGGCTTCGTCGCGCAAGGCGCCGACTTCGCGGCCGGCATTATTGGTGCCGTCGCCCGAAATATCGATGGTGTGCCGCACCGATGTGAACGGCGCCTGCGCGAATGCGTTCATGGCGAACTCGATCGCGCCGCTGATCGAGGTTCGGTCCGCGAACGAGCGCGGCGCTTCGATGAGGCGGTCGCCGAAATCCTTCGCCGCGGCGGCGTCGCCGACGCTCATCCAGTCGATCACCACGTGTTGCGCGCCGACCCCGGACCATTCGACGAAGGTGACCCCGATGCGGCCGTTGCGGCCCGATCTTATCGTGTCCAATACGCGCGGATCGGCGAGGGCCGCCGCGTAGCCTTCGCGTTGTAGCTGGAATTTACCGGCGTCGATGCTGCGCGACACATCGGCGGCCAGAACCAGCAGCAGATCGACATTGTCGCCGGCGCGCGCCGGCGCCGCATGCGCGGCCATGCCGGCGAGGCACAAAGTGAGGAGGATGTTGCGTAAGCGCATGCCCATACCCTCGCCCAATATCGCAGGGAAACGGGGCGAAAACTCGGCCGGGCGAGTTTAGCCGAATCCGGCTTCGGCGCGAGATCAATCGGCGACGATGCGGCTCGGCGGAAAGGCGATTTCGACCAAGGTTCCGGCGTTTGGCGCGCTTTTAATGCTGAAATTGGCGCGATTGGCCTCGGCGAGTGCCTTGGTCAGCGGCAGGCCAAAACCCGTGCCGCCCGAACCCGAGCTTCCCGACGTCGCGGTATGCTGGAACGGCTCGAGCGCCGTCTGGATGTCTTTTTCGGTCATGCCGACGCCGGTGTCGCGCACCCGCAGCACCGCCTCGTGGGCGTCGGAGAACGCCGATGACACGATCACTTGGCCGCCCGGGCCGGTAAACCGGATCGAGTTGGACAGAAGATTGAGCACGATCTGGCGCAGCGAACGCTCATCGGCGACGACCAGCGGCAGACTCGGCGTCAGCGAAGTCCGGATGATGATGCGAGCGCGGCTCGCCTGCGGCTGCATGATGCCGACGCATTGCTGCGTCAGCTCATTGAGATTGACATTGGCGAAATTGAGATCGATCTGGCCGGTTTCGATCTTGGACAGATCGAGCAGATCGTTGAGCATCGAAACCAGATGCGTGCCGGCGTTGTGGATGTCCTTGATGTATTCGCGGTAGCGCTCGTTGCCGATTGGGCCGAAACGCTCCGCCATGATGACCTCGGCAAAGCCCGTCATGGCGTTGAGCGGGGTGCGGATCTCGTGGCTGACCTTGCCGAGGAACTCGGCTTTCGCCGCGGCGGCGCGCTGCGTCTCGCGCTTGGCATCGCGCAATTCTTCCTCGATCTGCCGCTTGATCGTGATGTCGCGGAAGACGGCGGCGAGTTTGTCGGCGGCGAGCCGCGACAGCGTCATCGCCACAGGAAAGAGCCGGCCGCCGGAGGCGCGCGCCGTGACGTCAATGCCGCTGCCGAACACATTGCCGCCACGCACGGCGCGGTCGAAATATTCACGCGCGACGCGTTCGCTTTCCGGAGCGAACAGCTCGATAAAATCGGCTCCGGAGAAGTCGCCGGTCGCGCGGCCGAACCAGGCGGCGGCGCGGGCATTGGCCGTGACAATGCGGCCTTGCCGGTTGATGGTGATGACACCATCGAGTCCAGCATCAAGGATAGCTTTGAGGTCGCGGTTCTCGGTCTCTACGGCCTCGAGAGCGGGCTGCGCGGCGGCGGATTTGCCGCCGTTTGGCCCATTGGTCAGGATCAGGGCCAAGGCCGAAGATCCGTTCCAAGGCGCGGTGAACAAGCGGCCCTCGACCGCAAGCGCGTCGCCTCCTCGCGTCAGGATCGAGAGCGATTGCGCGCCGCCGGCTTCCGCGAGCGCACCGGCGCCCGGCGCGACGAACAGCCGATCGAGACCGCCCGCGGCCTCGACGGCAGCAAGATTCTCGTAGCCGCTCCATGCGAGAAAATGACGATTGGCAAAGAGCAGCGCATCGTGACGGTAAACCAGTATGCCGAGCGGCACGCGGTCGAGCAGCACGAGTTCGTTGGCGGCCTCGGCCGCCGGGGCTGCAGCGGCTGGCGGTTCGGCCGTTTCGGTTTCGCTCGCGGCGGGTGCCGGTGCCACGAAAGGCGCGCGTAAGCGAGCCGTGAGTTCCTGCGCCAGTTCGCGAAACGCCCGGCGTTCGACCGGACTCAAGGTCGGCGTCGCCTTGGGTTCCGGAGGATTGTTCTCGGCAGGCCCGGTTTCGGCAGGCTTGATTTCGGCCAGTCTAGCTTCGGCAGGCTTGATTTCAACAGCCGGCGATTGCCGAAACGGCACCACATTGGCAGCGGCCAGAGGGATGCCGGGTGCTGAGCGCTCCGGTGGCGGCGCCGCTTCGGCCGCTCCGCTCGGCTCGGCCGGCGTTACTGCAATTGGCGGGAGGCCAGGAGACGCTGGCGCCGCGTTATCGGCGGCCTCCGGCAACGGCTCCGGCGCCGGCATGAAGCCGATCGGGCGTTCGTGGCGCGCCCGCGCCAAGGCATTGATGCCGTCGATGTCGCGGCAGACGCCGAAGCCGCGATAGCCGCGAAAGCTGCGGTCGCGATCGAACACCGGCAGCCCCGACAATTCGACCGGCAGGCGGTTTTCGCTGTCGTCCACGGGCCAGCTGACGACGATGCCGCTCCAAGTCTCCCGGGTGGCGAGCGCGCGTGCGACCCTACCCTCCGGATCGAGTTTCAGATCGGCGGCGATCTCGGTCCATAGCCGGCCGAATACCGCCATGGTGCGCGGCCCCACCAAGTCGGCGAATTCATCCGATCCGACGCCGAAGCGACCGTCGGCATCGATATGCCAGACAAACCGCAAGGGATGGCGACGGTCGGCCGTGGGTTCTTCGGCGGCGGCCGCCGGTGCTGCGGCCGGCGGGACGAACTGTGAGACAGAGGGCGCGGCGACAGCAACTGCCGGAAAGGCTTGGTCAGGGGGCGGCTCCGTTTGAAGTGGCGCGGCCGCAGCCTGTGGAACTTCGCTTGCTTGCGGAGCGAAGGTGAGCGCGATGACGCTGCTGTCATCCTTGCCGAGCCGCAGAGCGGCGACGCGGAAATCGCTGTCTCCCAAGCGTATGGCAGCGTTGGCGCTGCCGCTTGCAAAGGCCGTGGCTGCCAGCGCTTCGAGGCCGAGCCCCGCGAGCGTCGATGCGGCGGGAGCCAGCGTTTGTGCGGCCGCGTTGACGTAAACGGGTGCCCCACTCGGCGAGAAGACCGCAATTGGCTCCGCTTGATCAGCAAACAGGCGGCGCACGCGCTCGGCAAGAGGCAGCGCCGGTCCGGCCGGCTCCGCTGCGGCAACAAGCACCGCGCTGGTGCCTTCGCCAACAACGATGCGCGCGCATGCGCAGGTCAGCGCGCGATTGAAGCCGGCGCCAAGGCCGCGCAGCCGCTCCAGCCGCTCCTGTCCACCCGATGGGAGTGTTGCGGCCAGCCGGACGATCTGGGAGGTTGAGGCGCGGGTGCCAGGGGAGTTCCGCTGCGGAGCGGCCGGCGCCGCTGCGGCGCCGAAAATCACCGCACCGACCGCGTTCGCCCACAGCATGCGCGACCCGTCGGCGCCCCAAAGCCAAGCCGGCCAGGCGCTCGTCGCAAGCGCCGCGATACGCGGATGACGCAACAAAGCGGGTTCTTGCTCCACGATCGGCATGTCTATCGGCATCGGCGCCGAGATCCTTTGCCTAAACGAATTCTTAATAGTGCTGGGCCATTGCGGCGTCCATGGCGCGGCGCCGTCGGACGCCGGACATGCCGAGATAACCTTAATCGCGCCGAGGCTTAGGGGGTGCCGTGTTTCCCTTGCATGCAGGACATGATTTCGCGCTAGGATTGGGCCCCGGGCATATGAGGAGGGCGCAATGACCAAAGACCCATTTGAGCAGTTTCAAATTCCAAACGAGATGAAGGCTTTCGCCGAACAAAGCGTGGCGCAGGCGCGCAAGGCCTTCGACGGCTTCATCCAGGCCGCGAACCAAGCCATGGGGCAGATGCAGGGTCATGCCCAGGCCGCCCAAAGCGGAGCGACTGAAATCGCCCACAAAACGATGACCTATGCCGAGCAAAACGTGAAAACGACCTTCGATTTCGCCCAGAAGCTTTTGCAGGCGAAGGACGGCAGCGAGGTCATGGGGCTGCAGTCGGAATTCTTGAGCCGGCAGATGCAGGCGATCTCGTCGCAGGTCCAGGACCTCGGACAAAGTGCTGCCAAGATCGTGGTTGATAGTGCCAAGAAGAAGACCTGACCGGAATAGCGCTCCCGTCGGGTCAAAAATCCAGCGTTTTCAATACTATATTATTTTTTGTGCAATGCAATAATTTCTATTGCAACGCACCAAAAAAGTCGCTATATATTTGTTCAGATAAGCCCGGGCTCAGATCAAGTTTAAGCGTTCAGCCGCGGGGTCAGGAATGTCAGGCGACGCGCAACGGGCGGCGAAGCCACGGAAGAAAAATCTCTCCGGCGAGAAGACGCTCTCCAGCGAGACAGCCCAAGAGCAACGATCAAAATCGCAACGATCAAAACCAAGGACACGTGTCATGGCCGAAGCCACATTGACTCCCCCCAAACCGAAGACCAGCAAGCCCACGACCGGCGCATTCGAAATGCCGAAATTCGAGATGCCGAAATTCGAAATCCCGAAGGTTGAGATGCCGGCCGCTTTCCGCGAATTCGCCGAGCGCGGCGTCGCGCAGTGCAAGGACACCTACGAGAAGATGAAGGCCGCCGCCGAAGAGGCGACCGACGTGCTCGAGACCACCTATTCGACCGCCACCAAGGGCGCGTCCGATTACGGCATGAAGGTGATCGAGACCGCGCGCCTCAACACCAACGCGGCCTTCGACTACGCGGGCGAACTGCTCGCGGCGAAGACGCTGTCGGAAGTGATCGAACTCTCGAGCGCGCATGCGCGCAAGCAGTTTGAGACGTTGACCGAGCAGTCGAAGGAACTCGGCGCTCTGGCGCAAAAGGTCGCGACCGAAACCGCTGAGCCGATCAAGAGCGGCATGAACAAGGCGATGAGCAAGGTCGCTTGATCGCCTAACCGACCGCATTACCCGATTTACGGTGAGGCGAAAGCCCGGGCATAGCCCGGGCTTTTGCTTTTTCGTGGGAAAAAGCAGCCGTCTTGCCAAAATGCCACGTTACTCATAGGTTCCGCGCGCTTGCCAACCGCGGACCCGTGCAGCTGTAGCTCAGTTGGTTAGAGCGCCTGACTGTGGATCAGGAGGCCGGTGGTTCGAGTCCACCCAGCTGTACCAAACGCTGGCCGCGGCGGCGTGCATTTGACAGGGCCCGACTCCCCCCTAGACTCGTCGGCCTGCAACAAGGCGCCGACGCAGGCGCCGTTTGGTCGGTTGGGGGAAAAATGTCCGGAGTGAGTTCGGTCCGCCGCATCGCCGCGGTCGCAGCTTTGGCGTTCATCATGGCGGCCGGTGCGTCTTTGGGCGCTAAAGCCGAAGACCAATACCCAAGCCGCCCCATCACCATGGTGGTGCCGTTTGCCGCGGGCGGGCCGACCGATATCCTCGGCCGCGTCATCGCCCAAGCGATCGGTCCGACACTCGGTCAGCAGGTCGTGGTCGAGGATGTGACCGGCGCCGGCGGCACGATCGGCGCCACCAAGGCCGCCCGCGCCGCGCCTGACGGCTATACCATGGTGATGGGCAATCTCGGCACCCATGCGGCGAGCCTCGGCATCTACAAGGATCTGCCTTACGACCCGCGCACTGATTTCGAGCCGGTCATCTTGGTGGCCTCGACGCCGATGGTGCTGGTGACGCGCAAGACTTTGCCGCTGCATACCCTCGACGAGGTGGTCGCCTATGCCAAAGCACACCAAGGCAAGACCACCATGGGGAGCGCCGGCGTCGGCTCGATCTCCCATCTCACGCTGCTGTTGTTCAATCATCTGACTGGTGCCGACGTGGTGCATGTTCCCTATCGGGGTCTGTCGGAAGCGATCAACGACCTGCTCGGCGGCCAGATCGATTTGCTGTTCGATCAGGTGGTCACCGCGACGCCGCATATTGTCGGCGATCAGGAAAACGCCATCGTGGTGACCATCCCACAGCGCTCGCCGGCGATTCCGAAGGTGCCGTCGGCGAACGAAGCCGGGTTGCCGGCGCTCCAGACCGTCGCTTGGACGGCCCTATTCATGCCCAAGGGCACGCCGCCCGCCATGGTCGCGCGGATCAACGGCGCCGTACAAAAAGCCATGGCGGATCCGGCGATCCAGAAAAGGCTGGCCGATATCGGCGCCGATCTCCCGGCGCCGGCCGACCGCTCGCCGCAGGCGCTCGGTGCCCTGGTCAATTCGGAAGTCGACAAATGGGTGCCGCTGATCAAGGACGCCGGCGTGGTCGCCCAATAGGTTTGACGTGAAGCTCACCGACGAAGAGACGGCGATGCGCGCGGGCAAATTCGGCCCGCTGCGGCAATGGGCGATCGAGCATCAGATTAAGGTCGGAACATACCTCGGCGCGGATGATTTCGTCGCTGTCGGCCAAGCCCACATCATGGCGGACACCGAATCGCTTGGTGCGGCCGGCGTGGAATGGCTCGAACAGTGGGCAGCGCTCCCCGTCGAGCAGCGGCAAGTCCGCATCCCGACCATCACCGATCCGCGCGGCACCGACTTCGCGCATGCGGCGCGGCTGAAGCAGCAGCCGTGGATGCTCGATCTCGAACGCCGCGCCATAGCAGCCTTCGAGGCGCTCGGCGTGCTGATGACCGACACCTGCATCAATTATCAGACCATCATGCCGCCGGTGCGCGGCGAGCACATGGCCTATGGCGACACCGGCGTAGTGATCTATTCGAACAGCGCGTGCGGCGCGCGCTCGAATTTCGAGGGCGGGCCGTCGGCCCTGAGCGCGGGCCTCACCGGCCGAACGCCGCGCTACGGCTTTCATCTCGACGAAACGCGGCAGGCGACGTTTCTGGTCGAAACCGCGTTCACGCCGCGTGATTTGAGCGACTGGGGCGCGCTCGGCGGCATCGTCGGGCGGCTTGCCGGCGATTATTCGCAGGTGCCGGCGCTGATCGGCCTCGACCGCGTGCCGCAATCCGACGAGATGAAACATTTCGGCGCGGCGCTCGCGAGTTTCGGCTCGGTGGCGCTGTTCCACATGGCCGGCATCACGCCGGAAGCGATGCGGATCGACGACGTCGTTCCCTCCGGTGTCACGCTGCGCACGCACGAGATCGGCGAGAGCGATCTCCGCGCGTTGCAGGCGCGCTATGCCCAAGACATCGGTGCCGTCGATGTGGTGGTGTTTTCGGCGCCGCAGCTCAGTCTCGTCGAGATGCAAAGCCTTGCGGCCATGCTTGACGGCCGCTACGCCGACATTCCGCTTTTCGCCGTGACCAGTCCGCAGGTCAAACCGGACGCCGATCGTATGGGCCTGACCGCCCGGATCGAAGCCGCCGGCGGCACCGTGCTCTCCGGCATGTGCTTCTACCAAAGCTATGCGCGCGAAATGGCCGAGGCGAACGGCTGGCGTTCCCTCGCGACCAATTCGGCGAAGCTCACCAACATCCTCGGCGGCTACGGCTATCGGCCGGTGCTGCTGTCGATGGAACAATGCGTGGCGGCGGCCTGCGCCGGCGGAAAGCTCCGATGAGCGGGAAAATCTTTTACGCCGCCGCCGGCATGGGCCGCAAAGTCAAAGCAACCGCGCTGGTCGCGAGCGACGGCTTTTCCGCGCGCTACGATCTCGATCGCATCCGCGGCGTGTTCTCGCGCCCCGAGCACAAGCTCGCCGGCGAAAGCTATCGCGGCCGGGTGCTGGTGCTCGATGCCGCCAAAGGCGGCGTCGCCACGGCGTGGATGCTGCACGAGATGAGCGCACGCGGCATCATGCCGGCGGCGTTGGTGCTTAACCGCGCCAATCCGATCATGGTCCAGGGCGCGGCGCTTGCCGACTTCACCATGATTTCCGGCTTCGATCTCGATATTACCAAGGCGATCCCGAACGGAGCCGAGGTCGAGGTCGACCCGACCGCGGCGCGGCCGTTCATCCGCGTGGCGTGAGCCTAAGGGTGTTGACTGGAGTCGAGTTTTTCGATGCCGACGGCGGCAACGAAATTTTTCCAACGTGCGATATCGGCAGCGATGAATCTGCCGAACTCCGCGGGCGCCAAGGCCGGCGGCGGCTCGAGTCCGGCGGCGAGGAGCCGTGCTTTCATTTCCGGCCGGCGAATCGCGCGCTGCACTTCGGCATTGAGCTTGGCGACGATGTCAGGTGGTGTGCCGGCCCGGGCGATGAAGCCACCCCAGCCGGGCATGTTGAATGTCGGATAGCCCGCCTCGATCATCGTCGGCAAATCGGGCAAGAGGAGCGATCGCTGCGGCGTACTTACGGCAAGCCCGCGCAATGCGCCGGTCTCGATCTGCGGTTTGGCGTTGGTGGCGACTCCGAAAAACATTTGCGTCACGTTGCTGACCGTCGCCATCATGCCGGAGTTGACGTCTTTGTACGGTACGTGGACGATCTCGGTGGCCGCCATCTTGTTGAGATATTCGCAGGCAATGTGGGGGACGGTGCCGATGCCCGCCGAAGCGCAATTTAGCTTGCCGGGATTTGCCTTCGCATAGGCCACGAGTTCCGCGACGGACTTCGCCGGTACGCTCGGGTTGACGACCAGCGCGTAAGAGATCAGGCCGGCGATCGCAACCGGCGTAAACTCCTTCAGCAGGTCGTACGAGGCAACCTGCATGGCGGTATTGAGCGTATAGGTCGGTGTGGCGAATAGCATGGTGTAGCCGTCCGCGGGCGCTGCAAGGACGTCATTGGCGGCGATCTTTCCACCGGCGCCCGGACGCGGTTCGACCACGACCGGTTGACCCCACGCCTCTTTCAGATCTTCGGCGATGATGCGGGAGAAGACGTCGGGACTTGGGCCGACGATGATCCTGATCGGATGACTGGGAAAGTTGTCGGCTTGGGCCGCCGCGCTCTCGGTCCACAGCCCTGCCAGGGCGAAGCCAAGGCCGGCCAGCAATAACGCTCGATACGATGAGTAACAATGCCGTTGCAAAACTGTCCTCCCACAGCCGCGCGTTTATTGTTCTCGCCGGCGCGGCGGCGATCATAGGTCGTAGCCGGCGGATGACAATACGGTTCGATCGCTCTAAGTTTCGCGCCGAATCGAACGCGGAGATAAGCGATGGCGGATGAGCCAAAACCGATCCGGCGCGTCGTCACCGGCAACGACGCGCAGGGACGCTCGCGCGTTTTGTATGACAGCGCGGCGCCCAATGTGAATCCGGGCGCCATCAGCCGCGGCACCTGCATGACCGATGTCTGGGTCTATCAGCAGACGCCGGCGATCATCTCGGGCACGCGCGACGACGGCAATTTGCCGTTCCATTTCGAACCGCCGGCAGCCGGCGGTCATCTCCGCATCGTGCAATCGAACGGCAAGCCGGCGAACTACGATCCGGCGACGGATCCGGCCTACAAGCCGCTGACGCCGACGCGGCGCCGTCCCGATGGCGTGTGGGATCGCGGCGGTCAGAACTTTTTCAGTTCGCCGGTGCACAAGTCGGCGACGGTCGATTACGGCATCCTGCTGCAAGGCGAGCGGACCCTTTTGCTCGATCGCGGCGATGTGACGATGAAGGCCGGCGACATCGTGGTTCAACTCGGCAATTGGCACGGTTGGACTAATCTCAAGAGCGGCAGCCTGATGGCGTTCGTCATGATGGGCGCGAGCTTCGACACGGAACCAAAGGTCTGAGGGCCCGATGAGCCAGAAGGGCGATTCGAAGTATTCCGCCAAACCAGTTCGCCGCATCGTCACGATCGACGATGACGAGGGGAAATCGGTCGCAATTGCCGACGGCGCAACGCCTGACGTGCAAACCGACCCGGCGCGGCCGGGCTTTTCGGTCGAGCGGATTTGGGTCACGGACTCTTCGCCGGCGCGGATCGGTGCCTATCGCGATGCCGTGCTCGCATATCCGCGCAGCCTCGAGCCGCCGCGCGGCGGATCGGTGTGCCGGGTCGTGACGTTCCCGCCGGACGCTGCCCTTCGGGTTGGCGCTCGGGAGGTCGCGGAATATTTTCGCGCGGCGGGTTCGCCGGCTGCATCGACCTATTCGAGCGCGGCGTCGCATCCCTACATGCAGAAGACGCTAACGCTCGACTTCTGTCTCATTCTCGAAGGCGAAATCACGCTGGTGTTGAATACCGAGGAAGTCACTCTCAAGGCCGGCGATACCGTCGTGCAGCGCGGCACCAATCATGCGTGGAGCAACCGCTCGGATGCGCCATGCCGGATCGCTATTTCCTCGCACGACGCGGCATGATGTTCCCACTCTTGCGGCCTCAAATCACTTCCTTGGTCTTGTCGTCGGTCTCGCCATAGCGGCGCAGCGTGGCCGACTTGGTGCCGGCATAAAGCTTCTCAAGACCAGGCGCGATCTTGGCGTTCTCGCGCTCGAAGAGTGAGTTGCCGGCGAGATCGCTCTCCACCAGGAATGGACCGAATTTTTCGACATCGAGCACCCACACCGCCTGCGCCAGGCCCAGCTCTTCGAGCCAATAGACGCCGGCGACGCGCTTGATGCCGCGGCCGAGCAGCGCGCCGGTGCCATAGCCGACTGTGGTCAGATAGATCGCGTTGTTGGGAACGAATTGCTCGCGATAGGTTTGCGACGTCATCCCGCCTTTGCCGATGATGATGTTGCAGCCCGACATCTTGAACCAGCCGTCGAGCCATTGCGCGAAGCGGAACGAGGCCGTCGCCGTCACCGCGCCGACGGTGTAGGTGCCGTCGGGATTGATGCTCGCCGCCGGCGAGCAATGAAAATTGGTGATACCGAGCGCGTCCTTGCCGGCCGGCATGCCGAAGCCGTCGGCAATCGCCCGCTTATAGACCCCTTCGCGCGCGGTGAAGACGCGGCCGGTGAGATAGGCGACGGAGCCGATTTCGAGCTTGCGGAGATCTTCCGTGCGCGCCGGCAAGTCGAGGTGAACGGTTTTCAGGTCGGCCATAATTATTCCGCCGCCTCCGCCGCTTGCTGGCCCCATTCGACGGTCTCGCGCCGCATGTAATCGGTGAACCACATCGGATCGGTGCGAAAGGTAGCATTGCCGTCGGTTGTGATGCGGGCGCAGGCGCGGCGCGACGATAGGCAGAACATATGCACCGACATCGGCATGCCGCCGGTGTGGCAATAGCCGACTTCGATATGACAATCGATCACCATCGAGGAACCGACAAAGCCCATGGCGCCCATGCCGATAGTGTTGCCGAGTTCCTTGAATTCTTCTTCGAGGGCCGCGATCCGCGGGTCCGGATTCCGCGAGCCGACGACGCGCAGGCACGACGCCTGTTTGCCGAGCACCACGCTGGTATCCTTGGAACCGCCGAGCCCGATGCCGACGATGGCCGGCTGGCAGGCAAGGCCGCGTTTGCCGAAGCCAATCAGGGTGTCGAGATAAAACCGCTTGATGCCGTCGATGCCGTCGCCTGGAAACAGCATTCGGTAGTCGGTGCCGAACAGCCCGCCTTTGTGCACGGTGGTGAGTTCGATCCAGTCGGCATCGGGGTGGAACGAATATTCGATCTCCGGCGCGCCGATTCCCACATTGTTGTTGTGATCGGTGCGCCACAAGGGATGCACGCGGTTGGGGCGAAGCGGCACCGACGTGGTCGCATGCGCGGTGGCGCGGCGCAGCGCCGCCTCCAGCGCAATCGGCCCACCTTCGATGCGTGCCTCATTGCCGATCTTGACGTACCAGCGCGGCAATCCGGTATCGCCACACATGGCGCGGCGGTCCTCCTTTGCCGCCTCGTAGTTCTCCAGCATTGCCTTGATGACGAAGGCCGACAGATCGCCCTTTTCGGTATCGGCGCAGCGGCGCAAGCCTTCGAGATAATCCTCGGGAATTTCGATGGCGGCCTTGGCCATCAGATCTTCTGCGGTGCGTTGAATGGACGCCAACGGAATCATGATCGCCTCTATTCGGCTGCGTCGCGCAACATCGTCTCGCCGGGTTTCACGTGCGTAAACAGGACCGGCCGGTCGGTCATTTCGATCCCGCCGGAATTTTGCCGGGCGACCGTGAATGTCGAGGTGGCGAAATCGCCCGGTTCCGGGAAGTCGGAGCGAAAATGTGCGCCGCGGGAGTTTTCGCGCCGCAGCGCCGCGAGCGCAATAACACGGCTCACTTCGCACAGCGAGCGCAGATTGAGCCAGTCGTGCCAGGTCAGATTGAAGCGGCGGTCGGTGTCGGCGACGCCGATCGAGAGAAGTTCCGCTTCGATCGCATCTACTGCCGCGATACCGCGTTCCATGCCGGCGCGGTCGCGCACCACGCCGACGTCGTCCCACATTGTATCGAGCAGCTTTTCGCGCAAAGCGTTGAGATCGCCCGGCTTGCGGGTGAACGGATATTGCGCGCGGGCGAATTCGGCTTCGAGCACGGCCGTGTCGGGTGGCCGATGGCCGGGATTTTTGGCGATCCAGCCGGGGATCACATCGCCGGCGATGCCGCCGAACACGGTCGAATTGGCGACACCGTTACCGCCAAGCCTATTGGCGCCATGCATGCCGCTTGCGTCCTCGCCGGCGACGAACAGGCCAAACCGTTCGGTCGACGTGTCGACTTCGCAGATCACGCCGCCCATGAAATAATGCGCGGTCGGCACCACTTCGACCAGTCCGCCGGCGAGGTCGAAGCCGCAATCGCGGCAGCGGTCCACCATGCCCTTGAATTGTTTCGCCACATTGGCCGGGCCGAGATGGTCCATCTTGATATAGACGCCGCCATTCGGCGTAGTGCGGCCGGCCCGCATCTCGGCGTTGATGGCGCGGCTGACCACGTCGCGCGTGGCGCGTTCGAGTTTCGGATCGTAGTCGCCCATGAAGCGGTGCATGGCGCCGTTGAGCAAATGGCCGCCGGAGCCGCGCAAGCCCTCTTCGAGCACCGTACCGGTCATGCGGGTATCGGGACCGGCGAGCAGTCCGGTCGGATGGAACTGCACCATTTCCATGTCTCTGAGGGGGAGCCCGAGGCGGAGCGCCATGGCGAGACCGTCCATGGTCTTATCGCCGGACGGCGTGTGGTAGCGATACATGGTCGGGCCGCCTCCCGTCGCGAGCAGCACGGCTTGGGCGGCTACGAAGCGGAATTGGCCGCTGCGCACATCGACCAGCAGCACGCCGGAAAGCGCACCGTCTGGCGCCGGGATCAGCGCCACCGCGCGGTGCTCTTCCAGGCGCCGGATCGGCCGCGCCCACACCTGTTCCATCAGCCGGTTGATGATCTCGATGCCGGTGAGGTCGCCTTTGTGTACGGTGCGGTCGAAGGTCTGGCCGGCGAAGGCCTTGCCGTGCAGCGTGCCGTCGGGATTGCGGTCGAAGAAGCAGCCGATCTCGTTCTCCAACTCGCGCACGCGCTCGATCGCAGTCGTCACCAGCGTCCAGGCCAGTTCCTGGTGCGGCAGCCATTTGCCGCCCTCGATGGTGTCCATGAAATGGCGCTCCACCGAGTCGCCGGGGTTCAGCGCGACGTTGTAGCCGCCCTGCACCATGCGGGTGCAGCCGCATTTGCCGAGCAGGCCCTTGGTGGCAACCGTAATGTCGAGTTCGGGATTGGCCTTCAGCGCATGCAGCGCCGCGAACAGTCCGGCGCCGCCGGAGCCGAGGATCAAAAGATCGGTCTTGAGATGCTCGATGTTCATGTCGGGCTTCTGCGCGGCTCAAAACACGCGGACGAGGAAGATGAATGCCAGGAGCGCCGACACACAGGCACCGACGGTGGCAAGCTGTTTCTGGCCGTCGCGCCAGGCAAAATTTTCGATGACCAGTACGCGCAGGCCCCCGAGCAAGTGCACCGTGAGCAGAAACACGAGGCCGCCCTCGGCGAGCTTGACGAGCGGCTGGTCGCTCCAGCGCAGGAAACTGTCGAGTCGGGCTTCGCCGTCGATGGCAAGCCCGAGCGCCAGAAAATGCACCGGCAGGAAGATCGCGAGCGCCAAACCGGACAGCCGATGCACCAGGGCGGCGATCCACAGCGCGCTGCCGCGATGTTTTATTTGCCGCGCGGTCACGCCAGCACCAACGCGGCGATGGCGCGGAAGCCGAGGATCGCGAGCGCCATGCCGAATAAGATGACGAAGACATCGAGGCCGCGACCCTTGAACGGCGACCATTCGCTGAAGATGTTGCGAACGCCGATCGCAGCGTGAATGGCGACGGCGGCGACAAAAATCCCGTAGAAGGCAGCCCAAATGACGCTGCCGTGCGTGCGCGACAGGATGTCGGCTGCCGAGAGACCCTGGTGCGTGGCATAGAAGATGACGGCGATATGGATGAGGACCAGCGGCGCCATCAAGGCCGCGGTCAGCCGCTGCCAGATATAGAGCCGCACATTCATCGTTTAAGTTCGCCCTTCAGATAGGCCGCCGAGGTGCGCCGCTTCAACGCGGCGATGGCGGCGGTCGGATTGAGCGATTGCGGACAGAGTTCCTGACACGATTGGTGCGAGTGGCAGGCATGGCAACCGCCGGTCGCTGCAATGGCTTGCAGACGCGCCGGGTTGCCGCCGTCGCGCACATCATTGACCAGCGTAAGCGCGCGCGTCAGCGCGGCGGGCCCGAGATAATCCGAGTTCCACCGGACCGTATCGCAGCCGGCGTAGCATACGCCGCAATTGATGCATTCGATGGCGGCGTCGGCGGCGCGGCGGGCCGGACTCGCCGGGCTGATCTGTTCGATGGGGTCGTGCCGCGTTTTCGACGGCGCGAAGACGCCCTTGGCGTCCTGCCACTTGGCGAAAAAGACCGCCATGTCGGTCGCCAGATCCTTGATCACCGGGAGATTTTCCAGCGGCCCGATTTCAAGCTGTGCGCCGCCGGTGTCCTTCCCCACCACCTTCGACACATGCGTGCGGCAGGTCCAGCGCGGCTTGCCGTTGACCGTCATGGCGCAGGAGCCGCAGACGCCGACCCGGCAGGCAAAGCGATAGGACAGCGTCGGGTCGATATGGCGCTGCACGAAGGTGACGACGTCGAGGATGGTCTGGTTCTCGCGCCGGGGCACCGCATAGGTCTGGTAGCGGCCGTCTTCTCGGCCGCGCCACAGCGATACCGACAGCTCCGAATGCGCCTCGGGCATCAGCTTTCCTTGGCCTCCCATTTGGCGTCCAGTCTAACAAGCAAGGCCGCGCACACAAAGCCGATATGCTCTATAATCGCACCAAAGCGACGGAGGAAACGCACAATGTCCGGGCTCAAGCTCAGTTACGTCCATGGCGCGAGCGATCAGCCGCTGATCGGCGAGACCATTGGGCAATTCTTCGACGCGGTGTGCACGAAATGGCCCGACCGGCCGGCGTTGGTCGTGCGTCATCAGAAGGTGCGCTGGAGCTATGGCGAATTGCGGGAGGAGGTCGACAGGCTCGCCGCCGGGCTTCTGACGCTCGGGCTCGAGCCCGGCGACCGCATCGGCATCTGGTCGCCCAATAACAGCGAATGGGTGCTCACCCAATTCGCCTCCGCCAAGGCGGGCCTGATCCTGGTCAATATCAATCCGTCCTATCGCATTGCCGAGCTCGAATACGCGCTCAACAAAGTCGGCTGCAAGGCGCTGATCCTCGCCGAACGCTTCAAGACCTCGGACTATATCGGCATGCTGCGGGAGCTCGCGCCCGAGATCGGCCATGCCACGCCCGGTAAGCTCGAATCGGCGCGGCTGCCGGCGCTGCGCTCGGTCGTGCTGCTCGGGGAAAATTGGCATCCCGGCACCTTCCGCTTTTCTGAAATCCTGACTCGCGGCACTGCGAAAGAAGCGGAGCGCATCGCTGAGCTCGCGCCGCAACTGCAATTCGACCAGCCGATCAACATCCAGTTCACCTCTGGCACCACCGGCTTTCCCAAAGGCGCGACGCTGTCGCACCACAACATTCTCAATAACGGCTTCTTCATCGGCGAGGCGATGCGGCTCACGTCCGAAGATCGCTTGTGCATTCCGGTGCCGCTCTATCACTGCTTCGGCATGGTGCTGGGCAATCTCGCCGCCGTCACCCACGGCGCCTGCATGGTGTTCCCCGGCGAGGGATTCGATCCGCTGGCGACGCTGGAGACGGTCGCAGAGGAACGTTGCACCGCGTTGCACGGCGTGCCGACCATGTTCATCGCCGAGCTCGATCACGCCGAATTCGGCCGCTTCGATTTGTCGTCGCTGCGCACCGGCATCATGGCGGGCTCGCCATGCCCGATCGGAGTGATGAAGCGCTGCGTCGCCAAGATGAATCTTTCCGAAATCACAATCGCCTACGGCATGACCGAAACGAGCCCGGTCAGTTTCCAGAGCTCGACGACGGACCCGCTGGAATGCCGCGTTTCCACCGTCGGGCGCATCCAGCCGCATCTCGAAGTGAAGATCGTCGATACCGACGGCCGCATTGTGCCGCCCGGAAAACCCGGCGAATTATTGACGCGCGGCTATTCGGTGATGCTCGGTTATTGGGGCGACGAGGAGCGTAGCCGCGAAGCCATCGACGCGGCGCGCTGGATGCATACCGGCGATCTCGCCACCATCGACGCCGAGGGCTATTGCAACATTGTCGGCCGCATCAAGGACATGGTGATCCGCGGCGGCGAGAACGTCTACCCGCGCGAGATCGAGGAATTCCTCTACCGTCACCCGAAAATCCAGGACGTGCAGGTGATCGGCGTGCCGGACGATCGTTATGGCGAGGAGATTTGCGCCTGGGTCAAGCTGCGGCCGGGCCTCAGTTCGAGCGAGGAAGAGATCAAGGCATTCTGCCGCGATCAGATCGCGCATTACAAAGTGCCGCGCTACGTCAAATTCGTCGACGAATTCCCGATGACGGTAACCGGCAAGATTCAGAAATTCATCATGCGCGAGCGCACCGTCGCCGAGCTCGGGTTGAAGGCGCAGAAGACCGCCTAGATGAGGGGGTAAGGCCGCCACCCGGGCGGCCTTACCGTTTCGCCGTCAGTTGCCGGGTTTTTCCGGATTCGGGATAGCAACGGTGCTGCCGTCCTTGGCGTAGCCGGGGATCACGTCGTAGACTTGCGACCGGCTCATCGCCGTGGCTCGCGGCTTGGTCGCGGCCGATGCCGAGAAGGTGGCGCCGAGAACCATCGCCGCCGCAATTGCGAATTTTGTCGTCGTGAACATTAGCTGTCTCCTGAAATGGCCTGTTGATCGGACACGCAGGAGAGATTGCAATGCCGCCGGGATTATTCCCGGCGGGCGGCTCAGGCGGTATCGATTCAAGCAGCTTGTGCCTCAACACAGAGTGAACAAGCCGCCGGGAATAATCGCAATTACACCTTGATCTTCTCGTCCGCGACCACGCGCGCGGCGGCCGGGCGCTTGAGCAGCCGATCCTTATGCGCGGTGTAGTTTTTCAGTTCCGCCATCGGCAGTTCGCGGCGAAGGCCCCAGGTGTAGAAGACAAAACCGTAGGGATCGAGCACGGAATAGCTGTCGCCGAACCATTCGCGCCCGGCCAGCATGCCGTCGATTTGCTTCAGGTAGCCGTGGAACGTCTTCAGTCCGGCTTCCTTGATGCCCGGGAAGGCCGAGGCGTCGGCCGTATAACGCTCGGGCCGGCCGACATGGGCGTGGGCGGGATGCACGCTCGATGCAAAGAAGCCGACGAGTGACAGCGCCTTCGCTTCGGCCAGCGCATCCTTCGGCCACAGACCGAAGCGTTTGCCGAGGTAAGGCAGGATGGCGGTGTTCTCGGTGAGCGCCTCGCCGTTATCGAGACCGAGCGCCGGCACGCGGCCCAGCGGATTGATTTTCAGATAGGCCTCGGTGCGCTGCTCGCCGCCGGCGAGGTCCACCTTCTTGGCTTCGTATGGCTCGCCGCTTTCTTCGAGAACGATATGGGACGCCATCGAGCAGGCGCCCGGGGCGTAATAAAGCGTCAGCATTTCAAATCTCTCCTTCTTGAACTTAAGTTCACTTCACCGAAAGCTTGCTCAGCACCGGCAGCCAGGTTTTCTGCTCTTTGTCGACGAAAGCGAGAACCTCTTCCGGTGTCATGCCGTACGAATAGCTGCCGACATTGCCCAATTTTTTCTTAAACTCCGGATCGTTCACCACTTTGGCCAGATCGGTGCTCACTTTATCGACGATCGGCTTCGGCGTGCCAAGCGGTGCCAGCAGCACCTGCCAGCCGGTGGCGTAGAAGTCCGGAATCGTTTCCGAGACCGTCGGCACATTGGGGAACTCCGGCAGCCGCTGGTGCGAAGCCACCGCGATGATCTTGACCTGTCCGGCCTTCACGGCGCCGAGAATGCCGGAATAGCCCTCGATAATCATCGACACCCGGCCCGAGCCGACGTCGGCCAGCGCCGACGCGGGTCCCGCGTTATAGGGTACCGGCAGCACCTGGATGCCGGCGCGTTCCAAGAGCACCAGGCCGGTGAGGTGCGTGAGCCGGCCGACACCCGTCACCGCGATCGAGATCTTGCCGGGCTCCTTCTTCGCCAGCGCAATCAGCTCCGGCAGCGTGCTGACGCCGAGCGAGGGATTGACCGCGACGAACATCGGGTTTTCCGCCGTGAAGCCGATCGGCAAAAAATCGCGCGGCAGCTTCAAGGGCACGTTCGGGGCGATATCGGCGCGCGCGATGAATGATGCCAGCGACGGCATGAACAGCGTATAGCCGTCGGGCGCCGCTTCGCTCGCGGCACGCGCGGCGAGGCTGCCGAAGGCGCCTTGGCGGTTCACAATGACGACCTGCTGCCCCCACATTTTGGAAAGCCCGTCGGCGCAAAAGCGCGCATCGATGTCGGGTGTGGCGCCGGGCGCCGCGTCGGAAATAACCGTGACGGGCTTGTCCGGATAATTGAGCGCCTGTGCGGCGGCGGCAGTCGGCAAGATCAGCAGGCACAGTCCGGCAATACGGAACCCGCGGCACCATCTGCTCATGTCGTCCCCCCTGAGGTTTACCGTGAGCGTGCGCGCAACGGCCGCGCCGTTCATGATCGTTAAGCCAAGAATAATGTCCTGCGGCGCGGCGCACCACACGGATCGTGGCCCTGCGCCAAAGCGACACGGCACGAACCGCCCGTTCGCCGGATGTCTTTACCTTAACTCCACGTAACCGCCGGCCGGCGATGCAGACTTAACGATTCTCTACTATGACGCTCAAATGGCCCCACAGTCCGTCCGGTTCATGCAGTGACACGCGCGACTCCCTTGACTGCGTTTCGGAATGCGAGCCCGGCGGTCGACGTCGGCGATGCCGCGTTTCCGCGCTGGACGGATGCGGCGCGAGACCTGGTAAATGACTCGGCGCCGGAACTCAGCCTCCGCATCCATACCGATCTGGCGAGCATCGAAAGCGAATGGCGCGCTTTCGAACAGACCGCCGATGCAACGCCGTTCCAATCGTTCGATTGGCTCTCGACCTGGCAGCGCCGTATCGGGACGCTGGATGGCACCGTACCGGCCGTCGCGGTCGGCCGCTTCGCCGATGGCGGCACCGCTTTCATATTTCCGTTCGCGGTCGAGCCGCGGCGTTTGACGCCTTGTCTGTGCTGGCTCGGACAGAATCTGTGCGACTACAACGCGCCGCTGCTTGCCCGCGACTTTTCCAGCCGCGTCACGCCCGGCGCCTTTCGCGCGCTGTGGGCCGAAATCCTGAAACAAATTCGATCCGACCCGCGGCTGCGGCACGATTGGATCGAGTTCGAAAAGATGCCGCGGACGGTTGGGGCTCAGACCAACCCGTTCACCGTTCTCGGCGTCACGCCCAATGCCAACAGCGCCCACATCACGCGTCTGGGCGCCGAGTGGCAAGCGTTCTATCGCGCCAGGCGGTCATCGGCGACGCGGCGGCGCGACCGCGCCAAGCGCAAGCACATGGCGGAATACGGCGAGATTCGTTTTGCGAGCGCTTCCGACGCGAACGATATCCGGCAGACGCTGGAAACCTTGTGGGAGCAGAAAAAGCTGATCTTCGCCCGCAAGGGAATTGCCGATATTTTCGAGCGGCCGGGATATCGCGAATTCTTTCTCGATTTCGCCACCAATCCGCGGAGCCGGCAGCTCGCCCATATCAGCCGCGTGGAAATCGGCGCCACATGCGCGGCGGCGAATTTCGCCATCGTGTTCGGCGATTGCTATTATCATGTGCTGTCGAGCTATTGCGACGGCCAATTGGCGCATTACGGGCCGGGCGCGCTGCACCTGCGCGAACTCATGGCTTATGCCATCGGACGCGGTCTGCAGCGCTTCGACTTCACTATCGGCGACGAGCACTATAAATCGGAATGGTGCGACGTGCGGCTTGCGCTATGCGACTATAGCGCGGCGGCGACTTGGCGCGGGTTCCCGGCGAGCGTCGCGTCGCAGGTGCGGCGGCGGTTGAAGCGCGTGATCAAACAAACGCCGCCGCTGTGGCGGCTGGTGTCGAAGCTGCGCTCGGCCTATGGCGCGCTTACGCAGCCGCGGATGCCGTAATATAGTCCATCGTCCGATTGAGCGGGACGGTGGCGAATGGCCGAGCAGCACGCGATATCCGATCCGGCGGCACAGTGGCCGGATCTTCCGCTCGCGGCATGGAGCGAGACTTGCGACACGCTGCAGCTGTGGACCCAGATCGTCGGCAAGATCCGCATCGCGCTGACGCCGCTCGTCAATCATTGGTGGAATGCGACGCTGCTGGTAACCGCTCGTGGGCTCGAGGCGCCAGCGATGCCCTATCGGGGGCGCACCATCGATATCGTCTTCGACTTCACCCAGCATCGGCTCGATATCGAAACCAGCGACGGCCGCAGCAATAGCTTCGAACTCCGGCCGATGACGGTCGCCGACTTCTATGCCGAACTGATGCAGGCGCTGCGCCGGCTCGATATCGAGATCCGAATCTGGACCATGCCCTGCGAGATCGCGCGCGCCGTGCCGTTCGATCAGGATCGCACGCACACGCAATACGACGGAGCTTATGCGCGAAAATTCTGGTCGGTGCTGTTGCGGGCGCAACGGATGATGAACGAATTCCGCGCCCGTTTCATCGGCAAAGCGAGCCCGGTGCATTTCTTCTGGGGCAGTTTCGATCTTGCGGTGACGCGGTTCTCCGGCCGCACCGCACCGCCGCCGACAAGTGTAATGCCGAATGTGGCGCCCTGGGTGATGACGGAAGCCTATTCGCACGAAGTCTCGAGCTGCGGCTTCTGGCCGGGCAATGGCGGCTACGGCCGTGCGGCATTTTATGCTTATGCCTATCCGGAGCCGGCCGGTTATAGCGCCGTTCCGCTTCGCACCGCCGGAGCCTTCTACGACAAGGGGCTCGCGCAATTCATCTTGCCCTATGACGCCGTGCGCGCGGCGCGCGATCCCGACGCATTGCTGCTCGGCTTTTTCCAAGAAACCTACGACGCCGCGGCCGACCTCGCGCACTGGGACCGCAAGGCATTGGAGCGCGGCGAAAGGTCTGCGATCACGCTCCGTTGAGCTCGCGCCGCACCAGCGCCGCGCCTTCTGCCATCGCCTTCATCTTGCCGAAAGCCACCGCGCGAGGCAGATATTTCATGCCGCAGTCGGGCGCGACGATTAGCCGATTCGGCGGCACATGATCGAGCGCGCCGCGGATTCGTTCTGCGACAATTTGTGGCGTCTCGATGGTCATGTCGGACAGATCGATGACGCCGAGGATGATGGTTTTCGACGGCAGTTCTCGGAGCACTTTCAGATCGAGCCTGGGTTGCGCCGCCTCGATGGAAATTTGCTGCGCTTGGCTCGCTTCGAGCTCGGGCAGGAACGAATAGCCCGACGGCTTGTCGTGCACCACGGCCGCATAGCCGAAGCACAGATGGACGGCGACCGTGCCGGTGACGCCCGACAGCGCGCGGTCGAGCGCCTTGAGCCCATAGCGCCGCGCCTTGTCGGGATGCTGCTGCATCCACGGCTCGTCGATCTGCACCACATCGGCGCCGGCGGCAAACAGGTCCTTGATTTCGGCATTCACCGCATCTGCATAGGCCAGCGCGACCGCTTCTTCGTCCTTGTAGTAGTCGTCCTGCGCCTGCCGGCCCATGGTGAAAGGTCCGGGGACCGTTGCCTTGATGGCGCGGTCGGTATTGGCGCGCAGCACTTTGAGGTCGCGCAACTCGACCGGGCGGGTGCGGCGGATCGGGCCTGTCACGCGCGGCACCGGGATGGCTCGGCCATTGCGATTGATCACCGTGCCGGGCGTCTCGATGTCGATGCCGTCGAGGGCTGTGGCAAAACGATTGGAATAGCTCTCACGCCGCTGCTCGCCATCGGAAATGATATCGAGTCCGGCGCGTTCCTGATCGCGGACGGCCAGAATGGTGGCGTCGTCCTGCGCCGCTTCGCGCTTGTCCGCGGCGACCAGCCAGAGATCGTCGACGCGGATCCGCGGCACCTGCTTCGACAGCTTGTCGCGGTCGATCAGCCATTCCGGTTGCGGATAGGACCCGACCAGGGAGGTAGGTAGCAGCATCGAAATATCCGTTACCCCCGAACAAAAATCCTCCCCCGCGGCGCGGGGGAGGATGCAGGCTTCGAGCGGTGCGTTATCCCAGCGCTTTTTCGTAGGGATAAATGACGTTGCCGGTCTTCTCGTCGGCAGGCGTGAGCACGGTCTGGTAATCCATGCCGCGCCAGGTATCGAGGTTCGCTGAGTCGGTGAGGCCGTGATATTGCACCTGCAACATCCCGGATTTGGTCCATTCGCCGTCTTTGCCAAACTTGATGTTGGACGCCATGATGGTCTTGAACTCGTGGCTGCGCATATAGTCGGCGAGCTTGTCGTCGTTGATGCTTTTGGTGCCTTCGATGGCCTGTTGCAGCACCTGGAAATACGCATAGCCCCAGCCACCGAGATAATAGCCGAGCGGGTCGACGCCTTCGGCCTTGGCGCGGCCCTGGTAGGTCTTGAAGAAATCGGCGGCCGGCGCCAGCAGTTTCGGCGACGGCACCCAGGTCTCGTAATTGACGATGCCGTTGAGCTTCGACTTGAGCTTGTCCTTGAACACGGTGGCCTGCAGGCCGACCATGGCGCCGCCCATCATCTTCGGCTTCAGGCCAAGTTCGTTGGCCGACAGTGCCAAGCCGACCGAGCTCAGCGGATAGGAGCAGAACACCACCAGATCCGGATTGGCGGCCTGGATGGCGCGAACGATCGGCGAGAAGTCGGTCGTGTTCGGCGGATAGGTCTTATCGTAGACGCTCTGAAAGCCGTATTTCTTGGTGTTGCTGCGCGCGCCCTCGGCGGCGTTGTGCGAGAAGTCGGCGTCCTCGGCCGCGATCGCGATGGTTTTCGGCTTCGGGTTCTGCGCGGCGGCGACCTGGAAGAAGCCTTCGGTGAAGGATTCCTTCGGTGTCGGGCCGGACGGCAGCATCGAGAAATATTTCGGATAGTGGAACTCGCTGTTGGCGGCGAGCGCGAACAGCCCGATCAGGGTCTTGCCCTTTTGCATGGCGACCGGAATTGCCGGCGCCACCATATTGGTCGCGTAGCCGGAGACGATGAGGTCGACTTTGTCGACGTCGAGCAGCTTGGTGTAGATGCCCGGCACGGTATCGGGCTTCGACTGGTCGTCGTAATTGACCAGTTCGATTTGACGGCCGAGCAAACCGCCCTTGGCATTGACTTGCTCTTGCCAGATCTTGGCGCCGAGCAACGCCTGTTTGCCGTTGGCCGCGAGCGGACCGGTCAGCGCCATGCTGAAGCCGATTTTGATCGGGGCGGTGCCTTGCGCGAATGCCCGCCCGGTCGCCAAGGCGGGTGAAATCAGGGCGGCGCCGATACCGGCATTAATGCCGCGCCGGCTTATACGATGACTCATGGGGTTCCTCCAGAACACGGGTTTTCTATTCATTGCACGCTGGCGGCCGCCCGATGCCGAGCGTGACGCGACAGTGTCGCACCCAGAATGCCCTGCTTTGACGCTCCTGAAAAGGGATCGAGAGGGAGCGTGGCAATCTGCCCAATTGGGCCATATCCCAAATCTCGACGCGATCGCCTGCTCTTTGGTGCAACGCGGCATAAACGACGTTTATTTCAGCAGGCTTCGGCATCCGGCCGTTGCAGATCGGCATTTCGGGGTTGCATGGATAAAGACTAATCTCGGCCCCAATCTTGGCTTAGCAACTGCCGCGGCGTTATTGAGCAACCCCGATCTGCCCGATCGGCAAACAGCACTAACGGGAGAGCGAGCGTGATAGCTCTGTCCATTAACGGAAAGCCCTACAACGTCGATGTCGAAGCCGATACGCCCCTGCTCTGGGTGTTGCGTGACACCATCGGTCTCACCGGCACGAAATACGGTTGCGGCATCGCCCAATGCGGCGCCTGCACCGTGCATATCGACGGCGTCGCGACGCGGTCATGCCAGGTTCCCGTCGGCACGGTCGGCGCGCAGAAAATCACCACCATCGAAGCACTCGCCCCGGACGGCAAATTGCATCCGGTACAGCAGGCTTGGCTCGATCTCGACGTGCCACAATGCGGCTATTGCCAGAGCGGCATGATGATGGCTGTCGTGGCCCTGCTCAAGGAGAAGCCGAAGCCGACCGACGCCGACATCGACGCGGCGATCACCAATATCTGCCGCTGCGGAACCTATCAGCGCGTCCGCGCCGCGATCCATGCCGCGGCAAACAACGCCTAGGGGGCCGGTCTTGACCTATGTGCCAAAAATTACTGTGCCCAGCATCAATCGGAGATCGTTCGTCGTCGGTTCGGCGGTTGCCGGCGCTGGGTTCGCGCTCGGTTTCGCCCTGCCGCGCGAACTGCAATCCGCCGCCGCCGCTACTGTCCCTGGCGAGGTCGATGCCTGGGTCGTGATCCGGCCCGACGAAACGGTGGTTGTCCGGATCGCTCGCTCCGAAATGGGGCAGGGCTCGATGACCGGACTGGCCCAACTCGTCGCCGAGGAACTCGAGTGCGACTGGTCGAGGGTGACGGCCGAGTTTCCGACACCCGGCGAAAACCTATCGCGCCAGCGGGTCTGGGGGAGTTTTTCGACCGGCGGCAGCCGCGGCATCCGTGAATCCCAGGATTACGTGCGCAAGGGCGGTGCGGCCGCGCGGACGATGCTCGTTCAGGCCGCGGCTACGGCGTGGAATGTTCCCGCGGCGGAGTGCACAGCTGCCAATAGTGTGATCACGCATCGGCCGTCCGGCCGAACCACGACCTATGGCAAAGTCGCCGACGCGGCCGCCAGGCTCAGCCCGCCTGCCGAAGTAGCGCTTAAAGATCCGAAGGACTGGATCGTCGCCGGCAAATCGCTCAAGCGGCTCGATACGGCGGACAAGATCCTCGGCAAGCCGATCTTCGGTATCGATCTCCGCCAGCCCGGCATGCTGTACGCGGCGATCAATGCCTGTCCGGTATTCGGCGGCACGCTCGCAAAATTCGACGAAACGAAAGTGCGCACCATGCCGGGCGTCAAACATGTGCTGCGCGTCGGCGACAATGCGGTGGCCGTGGTTGCCGACTCGTGGTGGCGCGCCAATGCGGCGCTCAAGGCTTTGCCCGTCGTCTGGAACGAAGGTGATAACGCCAAGGCGTCGAGCAAGGCCATTGCACAATTTCTCGCCGAAGGGCTCACGGCCGACCAGGCCTTCGTCGGCAATGCGTCGGGCGACGCCAAAGCCTCGATGCGCGGCGCGGCGAAACTGGTCGAGGCGGTCTATTCATTCCCGTATCAGATTCACGCCACCATGGAGCCGATGAACGCCACGGCGCTCTATACGCCCGACCGCTGCGAGGTCTGGTGCCCGACGCAGAATGGCGAGTCGGCTCTGGTGGCGGTGGCCGAGACCTCAGGTCTGCCGATCGGCAAATGTGACGTTCATAAAACTCTGCTCGGCGGCGGCTTCGGCCGGCGTGGCGAAGTCGACTATGTCCGTCAGGCGGTCGCCATCGCCAAACAGGTGCCCGGCACGCCGATCAAGCTGTTGTGGTCGCGCGAGGAGGACACCACCCACGACGCCTATCATCCGATCACGCAGTGCCGCCTGCAGGGTGCGCTCGATGCCGACAACAATCTGATTGGCCTGCATATGCGCATTTCGGGTCAATCGATCATTGCGGGGCAAATGCCGGACCGTCTGCAGAACGGCAAGGACCCGATCGTGTTTCAGGGGCTCAATCCGGGCGGCGCGGAGGGGGTGTTCGGCTACAATGTTCCGAACATTCTGATCGATCATGCTATGCGCAACCCGCCAGTGCCGCCAGGCTTCTGGCGCGGCGTCAACGGCAACCACAATGCGCTTTATCTCGAGAGCTTTATGGACGAGCTGGCGCATGCCGCCGGCGCCGACCCGCTCGCCTTCCGGCTCAAATATCTGAAGCCGAAGCACGCCGCAGTGCTCAAGGCGGCGGCGGAGAAGATCGGCTACGATACGCCGGCGCCGCAGGGCCATTATCGCGGCGTCGCGGCCTTCATGGCCAATGCCAGTTATGTCGCAGCCTGCGCCGAAGTGTCGGTCGACGGCGGGCAGGTGAAAATCCATCGCATGGTGGGCGCCACCAATCCCGGCCACGCTGTCAATCCGGAACTGATCGCACGGCAGGTCGAGGGCACCTTCGCCTATGGCCTTTCCGCGATGCTCTACGGCGAATGCACGTTGAGCAACGGCCGGGTCGAGCAGACCAATTTCGATACCTATAACGTGATCCGCATCGCCGAGATGCCCAAGGTGGACACGGTGGTCATGGCGGACGGCGAATTCTGGGGCGGTGTCGGCGAGCCGACCATCGGGGTCGCCGCGCCGGCGGTGCTGAATGCGGTCTTCGCGGCGACTGGAAAACGCATCCGTAACATGCCAATCAAGAATTACGATTGGCATTCCGCGTAGGACAAGGCTCAGCCCCACCCATGAACGATGTCACCAAGAACGGCGTCGTCCCTCCGGACGCGCCGGCAAGCTACGCCGTGAAAGCCTGGCAATCCGACGTCATCGTCGATCTGATCAAGCATTACGGCTTCCCCTACATCGCGCTCAATCCAGGCGCGAGCTATCGTGGGCTGCACGATTCGCTGGTGAATTACGGCGGCAACCAGCCGCCGATCCTGCTCTGCCAGCACGAGAAGATCGCGGTGCAGATCGCGCACGGCTACGCCAAGGCGACCGGCCGGCCGATGGTGGCGATCGTGCACGATGTGGTCGGCATGCTGCACGCGACCATGGGCATCTACTACGCCTATCTCGATCGCTGCCCGGTGTTCGTCATCGGCGCCACCGGCCCGATGGACGAAAGCCGCCGCCGCCCCTTCATCGATTGGATCCACACCGCCAATGTCAATGGCGAGCAGCTGCGTCACTATGTGAAATGGGACTACCAGCCCTCAAGCATCGAGGGCGTGCCGGATTCCTTCGCGCGCGCCTTCGCTACCATGATGACGGAGCCGCAGGGCCCGATCTATATGTGCTACGACGCCTGGCTGCAGGAACAGCCACTCGCCAAAGACGTGGCGCTGCCGGCGCCGTCGACCAACAAAGTGCCGGTGCCGATGGCGGCCGATCCGATTGCGCTCGCCGCCGTCGCCGACCGGTTGCTCGCCGCCAAATATCCGGTCTTGATGGCCGAATATGTCGCGCGCAATGAAAGCGGCTTCGACAATCTGGTGACGCTTGCCGAAACCGTCGGCGCCGCGGTGTTTGACGTCCACGCGCGGCTGAACTTCCCCAATCGCCACCCGCTCAATCTGAGCTGCGAGAAGGACATTTTCGCCGACGCCGATCTGATCCTGTCGCTCGATACCCGCGACTGGGAAAAGTCGACCCATTTCAACGATCGCACCAAGCGTCAGGTGGTGCCGCATTATCCGGCGCATTGCGAGATGATCGAGATCGGCTTCGGCGAGATCAATTTGAGCAAATGGTCGATGGATTACGGCCGCATGCCGACCTGCAGCCTGCGCGTTCTCGGCGATACATTGACGGCGATTCCGGAACTGACGCGGCTGTGCCGCGAACGCATCGCCAAAGACCCGGCGCTGGCCAAAAGCATTGCCGCGCGCACGAAAGTGATTGCGGCCAAGCATGACGCGATGTTCAAAGCCTGGGCCGCCGAGGCCAAAGCGGAGTGGGATGGGTTGCCGATCACGCTGCCGCGGCTGGCAAGCGACATGTGGGACGTGATCAAGGACGAGGACTGGGTCCTGACTGCCTGTACGCTGCAGGACTGGGTCTACAAGCTGTGGGATTTCGACAAGCCGTACCGTCATGCCGGCCAGGCGCTCGGCACCGGCACCCAGATCGGCGTCTCGCTCGGCGTTGCGCTGGCGCATCGCGGCACCGGGCGCCTGGTCGTCGACATTCAGCCCGACGGCGATCTGATGTTCGATGCCGGCGCGCTATGGAGCGCGGCCAAGAACGACATCCCGATGCTGATCGTGATGTATAATAATCGCGCCTATTACAACGATTGGGAGCATCAAATCCGGGTCGCGCATCATCGCGGCACGCCGGTCGAGCGCGCTTATATCGCCCAGGACATCACCGGGCCGGATCCGGATTTCGCCAGTATGGCGAGAAGCATGGGCTGGTATGCCGAGGGCCCGATCGAAAACCCCGCCGACATCGTGCCGGCGTTGCGCCGCGCCATCGCGCAAGTGAAAGCCGGCAAGCCGGCGCTGGTCGATACGATTTTGCGACCGCGGTAGATTCTCCCCCCCTTGGGGGGGAAATGCGATCACTCCTTCACGCTCTTCACCGGCGTTTCCGGCGTCAGCCCGCCGCGTCTCCGCGCCAGAGTCTCTTTGCCGGTCTCTTCCCACTGGCCGTTGATCGCGCGGCTCGCATAGGTGTCCCAGACCGCATCCCAGTCGCCGAGCGAATAGCCGTGCCATGGCGGTTGCGGCGTCAGCGCCGGCAGGCCGAGTTCCTCCCAGATCTTGCGCGCGCCTTCCATGAATTCCCGCTTCGGCAAGGCGATCGGCGGCGCCGGCTCCTTCAGCGTCGCGTCGATCAGCATGGTGGACTCAAGTCCACGCGGCCCCGACTTCGGGCCGTGCCCTGCCGCCCGATAGGGCACGATCAGCACGTCGTCGATCGGATTGGCCCGATAGGCGAGCGACCACAGCACGGCGTCGGCGTTTTCCGGATTGATGTCCTCGCTCACCGCGACGACATATTTGCCGATGTCGGCCTGCAGCGTCGCCGTGCCCTGCAGCGCGCGCCAGACTTCGCTTTTCGGCGCGCCGTTCGTGAATTGAACGAACACCACCTTGCGCAAATTGGTCAGCGGCTCGTGCAGAACGACGCGGCGAACGCTCTTGATGTTCAACGTGTCGCGCAGATGCGCGAGATAGCGCGGCTCGTAGGCCACCCGCTTCATCACGCTCGATTCGCTCGGCGTCACTTCGCTCAGGATCGAAACCCAGATCGGTTTCTTCTTATGCGTGATGGCGGTGACCTGCATCGACATGTTGAACTCTTCGAGCATGACATGACCGTGGCTTTCGCCGAACGGTCCTTCCGGCTCGAGCAGTTCCGGGTCGATCAGTCCTTCCACCACATATTCGGCATCCGCCGGCACATCGAGATCGACCGTCGCGGCCTTGACGATGCGGATCGCCGAGCCGGCGAGGCCGCCCGCCACCGCCATCTCGTCGCAATCGATCGGCAGTTTCTGCGGCCCAGTGAACATCACCACCGGGGCGCAGCCGATAACGATGGCGATCGGCATCGGCTTTTTCAGCTTGCGGTATTTCTGCCAATGCAAATATCCGCCGGCGCCGCCGATGCGCGCCGCCATGCGCACGCCGAGGCGGTCGGTGGCTTTTAGCCCGCCCCGATAGGTGCCCATGTTGCGGATGCCGGTTTCCGGATCCTGGGTGATGCACAGCGTCGCCGTGAGGTAGGGCGCCGAATCATAGCCCGGCGTCGAGATCGGCACCGGCAGAAGTTTTAGTCCGCCGCCGGCTGCGCGAAGTGCGTCACCCTTGATGACCACCTCCTGGCACGGCGCTGCGGCGACACGCACGGGCGGGATCGGATGGGTGATCGCATCGAGCCAAGCATCACCGATTTCCTCGACCGGCCGGCCCATGCCGACGGCATAAATCTCGGCGGAAGCCGCCAGCGCGCCGACCGCGACCGGCGCGTCGTAGCGGCGGCCCGACGAGTCGACCACATTGGTGAACAGAAAGGCGCGCCGATCTTTCTCATGCAGGCCGCCCTGGAATTGCCAGCGCACCAGCGGATGCAGTTCGGTATCCTTGTTGATCGCCCGATCGATCCGCCGCAGCAGGCCGGCCGCCTCCAGCCGGGCGAGATGGTCCTGGAAGTCGAGCGGAGGGCCGCTCGACTTTGCGGCGCTACGATTCGGATCGGGCTGATCGAGCATCGGCTACTTCTTGTTCTTTTCGTAGTCGGCGATGATCGGCTTGGCGTGACGGAAGGCATCGACGCCGACCGGGGCGCCGCAATAGATCATGATTTGCGTCAGTACGGCGCGGATCTCGTTCGGGGTCAGACCGTTGTTGAGCGCGCCGCGCACATGGGTCTGGAACTCGTCCATCTTGCCGAGCACCGCGATCATGCCGAGATTGAGGATCGAGCGCTCGCGGGGTTTCAGCGTTTCATCGCCCCAGGTCTCGCCCCAGCAATATTCGGTGAGGATGCGCTGAAAATCGCGATTGAAATCGTCGACGTTCTGCAGCGCGCGATCGACATAAGCCTCTCCCAAAACTTGGCGACGCTTGGCGAGGCCGATATCGTAGCGTTTCTGGTCCATGGTGTTCCCTCACTCGTGTTTGATTTAAGCTAAGTTTTGTCCGGCTCGCCCTTCCAGCGTTTGACGGTGCCGGTATCGATGCCGAACAGATCGAGCAGCCGGCCGCAGGTGTGATTGATGATGTCGTCGACGGTTTGCGGCCGATTATAGAACGCCGGCACGATCGGCGCGACGACGGCGCCGATATCGGCGAGCGTGGTCAGGCTGCGCAGGTGCCCGCCGTGCAGCGGCGTTTCGCGCAGCGCCAGCACCAACCGGCGCTTTTCCTTGAGCACCACATCGGCGGCGCGCGACAACAGCGACGAGGTGACGCCGGTTGCGATCTCGCTCATGGTGCGGATCGAGCACGGCGCGACGATCATGCCCATGGTCGGGAACGAGCCCGAGGAGATCGCAGCCCCGATATCGCCGACCGGATAGTTCACTGCGGCGAGCGCGCGGACGTCTTTCGGCTTGAGGTCGGTCTCGTAGACCAGCGTCATTTCCGCCGATTTGCTCATGACCAGGTGGGTCTCGACCCCGGCCCTGCGCAGCATTTCGAGAAGCCGCACGCCGTAGATCGTGCCCGAGGCGCCGGAGATGCCGACAATCAGCCGGGCAGGCGATTTCCCGGCACCCCTATCGGCCGCTTTGGCAGCGCCTTTCGCCATTTCCGCCCTCGTTCCTTTGGCGCCGCTTGTGCCACGATTAGGGTGGGCATCGCAACGCGACGTCCATGCGTCCGGCTCAGAGCCCGGTCTAAGATGCCGTGGCGTCGAACGCGCGGATGAGAAGGCCTGTGGCCTCTTTCGGGAAGTTCACGCCCAGGACATCTTCATAGGCCGCCACATTGCCGCGGGCGGCGGCGGACCGCGACGTGGCCGTCCCGAGCGGTCCGGAGCGGCTGAATTCGTAAAGCGCCTCCTGTTGCAGGCGCTCGGCCTCAAGCTCGACGGCTTTCACCTTGTCGCGGAAAGCTTCCTGCCTAGCGGGTTCGACCAGCGTCACGGCGCCCTTTAATTTCCGGCGCGCATCGCGGATCGGGACGATGGTGAGATTCCGCCAATCGCGCACATTGTCGTCGAGCATTTTGACCTCCTCCGTCGACAATTGCCGGTCGTCGGAGGCGAGCCAGAACAAAAACAACAGTAGATTGACGTCGACACCGCAGCCGTCCTGCAGCGCGATGCAGGCATCGGATACGCCGGCGCGGCCGTAAAGCTTCAGCGAGAATCGCCAGAACGGCGTCTCGGTCGTTGGGTGTTGGTTGGTCATCGCGATGCCGTTTTTACGCCGAGCTCGGCTTGTTCCTTGACGTAGGCGGCGTCCATGCGTGGCGCGATACCGCGCTTGGCGAGCTCGGTTGCGAACAGGCGGCGGATTTCCGGCTTCTCGTCGATATAGTCGATCTGGTCGCCGCCGGCCCGCTTGGAAATCCAGGCTTTCGGCACACCTTGCGCGTTCCGGATGGCGACGCCTTCGTGCTTGAAGGCGAGATAGCGCGACGGCGTGGTGCCGGTATTGAAGTGCTGGTGGAACCACATGTTCGGCGGCACGATCATGGTACCGATCTCCCAGTCGAAGCGCTGCGGCTCCTCGCCCTCCGGCCACATCAGCGAAAAGCCCTCGCCGGACAGCACGATGACATGCGCGCCGGGCCCGTGCGCGTGGCCTTTCTTGTAGGTACCGATCGGGAATTGCGAGATGTGGCTGTTCATCGAGCCTTTGGCCATGTTGAAGCGGATATGGCCGCCGCCGGCGCCGCGTTCCGCAGCCGCGACCAAGGGGAGATTGACGGCATCGGGGACGAAATTCGTGGTCAGCAAAAAACCCTTCTGCTCGCCCTTGGAGCTGAAATAGTCCGGCTCGCCGGCGAAGCGGTCCTTGAAGTCGTGTTTGGTGTTGAAGATGAAATCGAGGTCTTCATAGAGATTGATCACCGGCGGCCCGTTGGTGACCGCGACATAGCGCGCCGCCTCAAGGCCCGAGCCGTTGAAATGCTGATGATGGCAATTAAGCGGAATGGCAAATAGCGCGCCGGTCTTCCATTCGAAAGTGATGCGGGCGCCGGCGTCATTCCATACCGTGGTCGAGCCGCGGCCCGAGAGCACCAGAATCATTTCCTCGTAAAGCTGCCGGTGCGGCGGCAGACTCTTGCCCGGCGGAATCTCCATTACGTAGCAGTCGTTCGAGGTGCGCGAGGCGTCGTGATTGAGGAACACCGCATTGCCGCCGCGCCGCGCCCACGGCTTCAGCGCCACGGTATTGAGATTTTTCACGTAGAACGACGGGATGATGTCGAGGCCTTCGGCCTTCACCCACCGGGTATAGGGCGTTTCCTTCTCGCTCTTGAATTTGCTCGCGAGTTCGTCGGAAACAATTGCGTTTTTCTTGCTCGTATCGGCCATTCGGCTCTCCTTAGAATTCCAATCCTCGACTCGATTTTAGCGAAAAATCGCCGGGCACGCAGGCTAAAATCTCCCGTGCCTAGCGGCGTTCATGGCCGTGTTCGTGCTGATGATCATGAGGGTGGCTGTGGTCATGATCGTGATGATGGTGTCCGTCATCGTGGCCATGCTCATGATGATGCAGGCGCTGGCGCGGCCGCGGGCCGCGCGGATCCTCGCTGAAGACCAGCGATTTGATGGTGACCGGTACCGTGTAGGACGGCATGCGGATGCGGCCGAGATCGATGTAGTCGAAGTCCCATAGCACGACGCCGTCGATGACGAGTAACTCGCTCTCGATTTGCAATTCGTCGCGCAGGATATGACCGAGCGTCTGCGCCACGTCGCCGTCGAGCATAATGTAGAGCGGCAGCTTTTTGGCGATGCGGCCGGCAAGCCCGCGCGCGATGCCGGCGGCGAAAGCGGCAAGCCGCTCGTAGGATGGCAGGCCGGTCCAGCGCAGCGCCAGCGCGATGTCGCGATCGGTGTCAGTGACATCGAACGCCGTCAGGTGGGCACGGATCGCTGCGGCGAGTTTTTCGGGGGTGATCGCGTCTTCGCAAACAAACGGCGGCAGCAGGACCTGAAGATTGCGGCGTGGCAAGAGCGTGCCCGGCGCGGAAATGTAGCTGGTATTGCCGGAAAGCTGCACGCTGTATTCGGAGGCGCCGAGCGCCGTGGCGCGGATGCATTCGCCGGCCGGCAGCACCGGCCATGGGAAGGCTCCCGCCTCGACCCGCGCGCGGATGGCGCGACCGAGTCGCGGGCCCATATCGCCGAAGTCGCGGGGTTCGCGCTGATAGACGTATTCGGCGACGCCGCCCGAAAACATTAGGCCGTCGATAGGACCGAGTTCGGCGATCGGGTCGGTAAGATAAAGATGTTCAATGTCGTGCGGCAACGGGCGCGCCGTGATCGCGGCAACGAGCGCATCCGCCATGCCGTCGGCGACTTTGTCGAGGTCCGCCGGATCGATTTTGTCGCCGCGGCTCCAGGAAAATCCCGCGCGCTTGGCGTGGTGTTTTCCCGCAGGATCGAGCCGCACGATGGTGCCGCCCTCGACGACCTGTAGCCGCCCGCCGATATGGACGGCTGCGGTCGCCACCACTTTGCCGTTGTCGAGCAGGCCGAGCTTGGTGGTGCCGCCGCCGACGTCGATATTGAGGATGCGCTTGTGCTCGTCGCTCGATACCCGCGCCGCGCCGGAACCGTAAGCCGCCAGCATCGCCTCCATGTGGTGGCCCGCGGTGGCTGTGACGAATTCGCCGCCGTGCTCGGCAAGGATGGTGGCGATGCCTTCGGCGTTGTCGCGCCGGAGCGCCTCGCCGGTCAGGATGACGACGCCGGTATCGATGCGCTCGGGCGAGAGGCCGGCTGCCGCATAGGCGTCATCGATAATGGCGCCGAGTTTTTGATCGTCGATGCGCTCCTCGCTGTGATAGGGCGTGAGCGCCACCGGCGACTGGAACAAGGTCTCGCGCGCCACGACGTAATAGCGGCTGGTCAAGTCCTCGGCCAAGCGGCGCAAATGGACGCGCGAGAAAATCACTTGCGTCCCCGACGAACCGATGTCGATGCCGACGGTCGTCAGCGCGACATTGTCCTGACGCCACAGCGGATTGTCCTCGATCGGGCCGTCGTCGACGTCGATATCATGGTCGTGATCGTGATCGGTATCGTCGGCGTGTAGGTGGAGGACGTCGCGGCCATAGCGGTGGTCGGCAAGCGTGTGGCCGGTCTTCTTGTTGTCGTCGTCGGCCATTCATTAGTCTCCCGGGCGGAGTTAATCTCGCGGCTGGGATCGCAGGTCAATACCGCCGCCGCATTGCAGGATTGGAGCCTCGATAATGACCGAAAATGGCTTGATTACTCTTCCGAGCAGGCACGGCGCCAAGGAAACCATCGACCGCCTGGTGGCCGAAGTAGAAGCCAAGGGTATGACGGTGTTCGCGCGGATCGATCATGCCGCGGGAGCCAAACAAGCCGGCCTGGCGTTGCGGCCGACCGAAGTTCTGATTTTTGGCAATGCCAAAGGCGGTACGCCGCTGATGCAGGCTGCACAGAGCATCGGCATCGATCTGCCCCTGAAGGCACTGGCCTGGGAAGATGCCGACGGCAAAACGTGGCTCTCCTATAATGAGCCGGCCTGGCTTGCGCAGCGTCACGGCATTCCGGATGTCGTTGAGGTGACGGATCGGCTTGGCGGGGCGCTAGCGGCCGTAGCGAAAGCCGCGACCGGCATTTGAAGGGCGCTCCGGCCTTCAGTTCACCGGGATGACATTGACCGACACGTCGATGCGCTGGCCGCCGGAGCCGAGAATGACGCCGTCGATCGGGGCTACGTCGGTGTAATCACGGCCGATCGCCAGCATGACGTGATCCTCCAAAGCGAGCACCGCATTGGTCGGATCGAAGCCGATCCAGCCGGCCTCTGCGCCGCACCACACCAGCACCCAGGCATGCATGGCGTCGGCGCCTTGCAGTCGTGGTTCGCCCGTACGTGGCGCAGTGCGCAGATAGCCGCTGACATAGGCGGCCGGCAGGCCGAGGCCGCGCAGCCCGGAAATCATGATATGGGCGAAATCCTGACAGACGCCGCGGCGCAGCGCGAACGACATCGGCGGCGTGGTGGTCACGGTGGTGGCGCCGATCTCATAGACGATATCGGCCTTCATGCGGTCGATGAGTTCAGCCGCGGCTTCGAGCAGTGGCCGGCCGGGCGAAAAACTCTGCCGCACATAGTCGCGAATCTCGGGATCGAGCGAGACGATGCGGCTCGGAAACAAAAAATGCGCCGGCGACAGCGGGCCGATGTCGCTGGTCGCGAAGGCGTCGTCGCGGACCTTCTCCCACGGCGGCGTCTCGGACGGCACGGGCTCGGGCTCGACCGCCACGCGCGCCGACAGTCTTACCGTCAGCGTTTCGTGCGGCGTGTCGACCTCGATCCAGGTCAGGCGATTGCCGAAAAAGTCCTGGCCCTCGCGCCGCTGCGCCGGCTCGGGCAGAATCTGCAACGCGGCGACATGCACCCGTTCGCCGTCGCGCGACACCGGCGTCAGCCGCAGCACATGGCGCGCGCGGGCGACTGGCGTCGCATAGCTGCAGGTCGTCGTCTGCCGCACATCGTAGATCACGCCAGCGCCTCCCACATCAATTCGGTGCGGTCGTTGCTGGTGAGAAAGGTCGAACCGATGGCGTCCGACAGTTTCATCAGCGAATTTTCGATATCGGCAATCAGCGCTTCGTCGACCGACGTCGCATTGGCGGTGCGCAGCCGCGTCGCGATCGCGGCGGTGATCTGCTGGACCGGCGACAGCCGGCCGCTCGCGTTCTGCTTGGGCAGCGCGGCGAGATGGGTTTCGATGCGCTCGAGCTGGAACACGACCGAGCGCGGATTGTTGGGATCGAGCATCACTAGGTCGACGACTGGTCCAAGCGCCGCGATCATCACATAGCGCTGCCGGTAGCTGATCTGGCTGTCCGCCATATCGAGCAGCACATCGAGGCCGCCGTCCGGCGCGCCGGGCGCCGCGAAAGCGCGGATCAACCGGCAGGTCAGTAAAGCCCGCTCGATGCGGCGGCCGAGCTCGAGAAACCGCCAGCCGGCGGCCTGCGTCATGTTCTCCTGCGCCAGGCCGGACAGCGCCGCGATGATGCGCAGCGCCGCTTCGATGCGTTCGACGATCGCGCTCTCGGTCGGGCCGATCGCGAGCGGGGCCAAGATCAATTTGGCGAGGTCGTTGATCGCGCGCCAGGCGTCTGGCGACAGGCGGTCGCGGATCACGGAAGCCGCCGCACGCGCCGAACCGACGAGGCGGGGCAGTGCGCCGTCAAGATCGCCGCGGGTGAGCACGGCGCGCGCGATAAAAGTCGCCGGCGCCGTGTTGGTGTCGCTCGGAATGGCGCTCCAAGCGCCGAGCAGCGCGCCGATGCTGGCCAGCACCGGGCCGGAGGCTTCGTCGGCGACGCGGTTGATCATGGCGCGAATGAGTCGCAGCGTCGCCTCGGCGCGTTCGACATAGCGTCCGACCCAGAACAGATTGTCGGCGGCGCGGCTGGGCAGTAATCCGCTCGTCCGCTGTACTGGCATCCGATCCGGCGTCGGCAATAGGGTCGTTTCGGCGACCGGACCATGCGCCAGCACCCAGGCGTCGGCTGTCGCCGCGCCGCGCTGCAAGCTCACGGCGCGGGCATCGATATCGTCGGCGATGCGGACAAAGCCCGCGGGCAAGACCTGCCAGCCGTCGCCGACCTTGGCGAGGAACAGCCGCAGCGTGAACGGCCGCGGCTGCAAGCGCCCGTCGCGCCACACCGGCATGCTGGAAAGCGTCACCGCTTCCTGCACCACATAGTCGATGCCGCGGTCGCGGATCGATTGCATCAGCGCCCGCCGCTCCGCCGGCTCGAGCTTGGCGCCGAGAATTTCGCTGCCGTGACGGCTGTCGGGAAGGTTTTCGGTGAAGGCCGACGCGATCACCATGCTGTCGAGCTTTTCCAACATCTCTTCGCGCATGTCGGCGCGGCCGAGCCACCAAGTCGCGACGTTCGACATTTTCAGATCGGCGCCGAGTACGATCGGCGCCAGCGCCGGTAGGAAGGCGAGCATGGCGCGCGCCTCGACGAGGCCGGCGCCGAGCGCATTGATGATGACGATCTTGCCGTCGCGCACCGCCTGGAGGAGGCCGGCGACGCCGAGCCGCGACGCGGCATTGAGTTCGAGCGGATCGGCGAAATCGGCGTCGATACGCCGCAACAACACGCCGGTGCGCTGCAGGCCCGAGACCGTGCGGATGAAGACGCCGTCGTCCTGGACGACAAGGTCTTCGCCTTCCACCAGCAGCAGTCCGAGATAGCGCGCGAGGTACGCGTGCTCGAAATAGGTTTCGTTCATGGGCCCGGGCGTCAGGAGCCCGATGCGGGCATCGTCGCGGCGATTGAGCGCGAACAATTCGGCTTGCAGCGCCTGGTAGAACGGCGCCACGCGCTCGACGCGCGCGGTGCGGTAGATATCCGGGATGGCGCGCGACAGCGCGAGCCGGTTCTCGATCGCGTAGCCCGCACCCGACGGCGCCTGGGCGCGATCGTTGAGCACCCACCAGCGTCCGTCGGCGCCGCGGCCGACGTCGACCGCATAGAAACGCAAATGCGCGCCGCCCGGCGGCTCGACGCCGACCAGCGGCCGCAGGAATTCCGGATTGCCGGCAATCAGCGCCGCTGGCAGCCGGCCGTCGCGGGTCAGCGTTCCGGGCCCGTAGGAATCCTTCAGCACCAGTTCGAGAAGTTCGGCGCGCTGGACGAGGCCTGCTTCCAGTTGCCGCCATTCGCCGGGTTCGATGATGAGCGGAATGTGGCTGAGCGGCCATGGTCGTTCGATACCGGCGGCATCCTCATAGACGCGATAGAACACGCCGGAATCGCGCAGATAGCGATCGGCGGCGGCGAATCGTCGATTGATCTCGTCGCCACCGAGCGTCGCCAGCATGGCGAGAAACGGTTGCCAATGCGCGCGCACGCGCCCGTTGGCATCCATCATCTCGTCGAAAATGCCGGGAAGCGGCCGGTAGCCGGCAACAAACGGCTCGAGCGCGGCATTCGGAGCTTCGACAGCGGTGTCGAGTTGGATGGACATTGGTACGCTAAGCTTGGCGCGACGAGCCAGCCTGTCCCTTGTTAGGACGGCCGGCGCAGATCGAGCGTAGTGGGGAATTCAAGCGATGTCTCAAGCGGCGGAACATCGATGATCCCGCCGGTGTGACCGATGTCCTCGAAGCGGGCGCGCCGGCGCCCTTCCGCCTCGTAGGAATTGACCGGGAAGGTCTCGTAATTGCGGCCGCCGGGATGCGCCACGTGATAGACGCAGCCGCCGAGCGAGCGCCGATTCCAGGTGTCGACAATATCGAAGGTCAGCGGCGCGTGGACGCCGACGGTCGGCTGCAGCGAGGCCGGCAAATTCCAGGCCTTGAAGCGCACGCCGGCGACGAACTCGCCGGAGCGGCCCGTCGCGACGAGCGGCACGCGCCGGCCGTTGCAGGTCACGGCGTGACGGCCCTCGTTCATGCCGGTGACTCTGACCTGCAATCGCTCGACGGAGGAATCGACGAAACGCACGGTGCCACCGGGTTGGCCTTCTTCGCCCAAGACGTACCAAGGTTCGATCGCGGATCGCAGCTCGAGATCGACGCCGCGGTGATGCACGCTGCCGCATACCGGAAAGCGGAACTGGCGCTGCGCTTCGAACCAGCCCGGATCGAAGACGTAGCCCGCGGATTTGAGATCTTCCAAGACCTCTAGAAAATCTTTCCACACGAAATGCTCGAGCATGAAGCGGTCGTGCAGCGCCGTGCCCCAACGGACCGGCTTGCCTTCGTGCGGCGTCTTCCAGAACCAGGCGATCAGCGCCCGCAGCAGCAGTTGCTGCGCGAGACTCATGCGCGCTTCCGGCGGCATTTCGAAGGAGCGGAATTCGACCAGGCCCAGTCGGCCGGTCGGGCCGTCCGGCGAAAATAATTTGTCGATTGAGATTTCGGTGCGGTGCGTATTGCCGGTCACGTCGACCAGGATGTTGCGGAACAGCCGATCGACCAGCCATGGCGGCACATAGCCGGGCTCGCCCGGCCGCGGCACCTGACCGGCGGCGATTTCGAGCTCGTAGAGCAGGTCCTGGCGCGCCTCGTCGATACGCGGCGCCTGACTGGTCGGACCGACGAACAGCCCCGAAAACAAATAGGACAGCGACGGCCGCCGCAGCGTGTAGAGCACCAGGCTTTTGAGAAGATCGGGCCGCCGCAGGAACGGGCTGTCGGCGGCATCCAAACCGCCGAGCACGACGTGATTGCCGCCGCCGGTGCCGGTGTGGCGGCCGTCGAGCATGAACTTGTCGGTGCCGAGCCGCGATTGATGGGCGTCCTCGTAGATGCCGCGGGTGATCTCGATCGCTTCGCGCCAGGAGGTCGCCGGATGGATATTGACCTCGATGACGCCTGGATCCGGCGTCACTTTGAGGACGCAGAGCCGCGGGTCGGGCGGCGGCGCATAGCCTTCGATATGGATCGGCAGATCGAGTTCATCCGCTGTCGTTTCGATGGTCGCGACCAGTTCGAGGTAATCATTGAGCGTCTCGACCGGCGGCATGAAGACGCAGATGCGCCCGTCTCGCACCTCGACTGCGAGCGCGGTACGCACCGGAGTATTGGTCGAACCCGATGCTTCGGCCACCCCGCCGGGCAAATGCTGCAGGACGAGGGTTTCGGGCGCGAGCGGCGGCGACGATGCTTCGGAGCCGGTCGAACCGGGGAAAATCCGCGCCCGGATCGGGTGGGTGACGCGCGGATCGGACAACGGGATGCGCACCGCGAACGGGTCGGCCGGCACCGGCTGCGGATTATCGACCGGCGCGAGATAAGGCAGCGATTGCAGCGGCAACCGGAAGCCGAGCGCCGAATCGCCGGGAACGAGGTACAGGCGGCCGCGGCGTGTCCGCCATATTTCGCTCAGCCATCCCGGTTTTGCTTGCGCGGTCCAGCGCTGCAGCGGCAGCACGAAGCCTCTGGGCTCGCCGAGTTCACTGTCCAACAATTTGAGGATGCGCGCCCGTTCCGTCGGATCGTTGATCTTGGGATCGGTGGGATCGATATTGTGCGGAATCAAGCCTTGCTTCAGCAAACGGTCAACCGGATCCTCATAAGCCGGCTGCACATATTCGGCTTTAAGTCCGGCAAGCGCCGCGACGCCTTCGGTGAAGCGCTGGGCATCTTCTGTCGTCACTTTGTGATCGACGGCCTCGCGCGCGATCAGATTGTGCTCGCGCCAGATCGGCACGCCGTCGCGGCGCCAATAGAGCGCGAAGGCCCAGCGCGGTAGCGGTTCGCCGGGATACCACTTGCCCTGACCGTAATGGAGGAGACCGCCGGGCGCGAAGCGGTCGCGCAGCCGCCTGATCAACTCGTCGGCGCGTTCGCGCTTCACTGGACCGAGCGCATCGGTGTTCCATTCGGCGGACTGATAGTCGTCGACCGACACGAAGGTCGGCTCGCCGCCCATGGTCAGCCGCACGTCATATTTCTTCAGATCGGCATCGATCTTCTCGCCGAGTTTGTCGAGTGCGGCCCAGGCTTCGTCGGAAAACGGCGCTGTCACGCGCGGCCGTTCCGCGATCCGGGTCACGGTCATGTCGAAGGCGAAGCTCACTTCGGCGGGCTCGACCAAGCCGCTGATCGGCGCGGCCGAGCGATAATGCGGTGTGGCGGCAAGCGGAATGTGGCCTTCGCCGCAGAGCAGACCCGATGTCGGGTCGAGACCGATCCAGCCGGCACCCGGCAGGTAAACTTCGGTCCAGGCATGCAGGTCGGTGAAATCGTGCTCGGCGCCGGCGGCGCCTTCGAGCGGCTTTACGTCGGGCCGCAATTGAATGAGGTATCCGGACACGAAACGCGCCGGCAATCCGATATGACGCAAGAGCTGCACCATCAGCCACGCCGAATCGCGGCAGGAGCCGGCGGCGGAGGTAAGCGTCTCCTCGGGCGTCTGCACGCCGGGCTCCATGCGGATCAGGTAGCGGACCATGCCCTGCAGGCGCTGATTGAGCTCGACCAGGAAGTCGACGGTGTTGCGTGGCTCGCGCGAGATCGAGTCGATCAATTTCTGCAACAGCGGCCCGGCCGGTTCGGGCTCGACAAAGGCCGCCAGGTCCTCGCGCAACTCGGGATCGAATTTGAACGGCCACTTATCCGCGCTCGGCTCGACGAAGAAGTCGAACGGATTGATGACCTCCATGTCGGCGAGGAGATCGACCGTGATGGAAAACTCGGTGGTCTTTTCCGGGAAGACGAAACGCGCCTGCCAGTTGCCGTGCGGGTCCTGCTGCCAGTTCACGAAATGCTGCGCCGGCGTCACTTTGAGTGAGTAGCTCGGAATGCGCGTTCGGCAATGCGGTGCCGGCCGCAATCGGACGATCTGGGGCCCAAGGCCGATCGGCCGATCATAGGTGTAGCGAGTGGCGTGGTGAAGCCCAACGAGGATCGACATGCTGCTACGCGTTACACCCTAATGTGCCGCATGATTATGCAAGTTTCATGCAATTTCCGGGCCGTCGTCGAAGGAATTTGCGGCTCGGTCGTCCCTTCGGCTCGACTAAGCACTTATCGGCAGGATACGCCACCGCCCATTCCGGATCGACAGTCTTAGCCTTAACTTCGGAACGCAAATCCCTTCTGCGGTGTCGCGATACGGCAGGATAAAGGATTGAAGTCGGTATATCTTTCTTGGTCGGCGCGCGCCCGTCGCGTGCGGGAGCTCCGATGCGCGCGCACCCCCCCAAACCGTCACGGTGGCAGCTATCGGGAGGGATCCGGTGCCGGCAAAATCGGCGCGAACAAATCGTGGGGTGTCGCCAATCCGCGAAGCGCGTGACGGCCGAGCGGATAGAGCGGCTTGCCGTAAGCATTGGCAAAATCGTCACTGACCACGATCGGCACGTTCAGCGCTTTGGCCACGCTTTCGATCCGGCTGACCAGATTGACGGCGGGTCCGATCACGGTGAAATCGAGCCGGTCGGCGGCGCCGATATTGCCGTAGATTGCAGTGCCGATATGCAGCGCGACCACGATCTCGAGCGGCGGCTCGCCTGCGAGCAACGGATCGTTGTTGAGCCCGCGCGCGGCTTCGACCGCCTGCATCGCCGCATCGAGCGCGCAGCGCGCGGCAGTCGCGGCTTTCTCGGCATGCTCGATCGGGAAAATCGCCAACAACCCGTCGCCGATGAATTTCAATATTTCGCCGCCGTGGGTCGCGATCGCCTGCGCCTGCGCGTCGAACAGCGCGTTGAGCATCGCGATCACCTGGATGCCGGTGAGCCGGTCGGAGCGCTCGGTGAAGCCGCGCAGGTCCGACGACCACAAGACCGCGGTGATCTCCTCGCCGGTGCCGCGCCGGATCTGCCCGGCCAGGACTTTCGGGCCGGTCTTCGGGCCAAGATAAGCGTTGAGAATATTGCTGGCGATGCGGCGGTGGTTGCGCAGATCGGCGAACAGCGGCAGTCGCCGCGTCACCCGCGTAAGTTCGGCGATTTCCCGGTCGGTGAATCCGCCGCGGCGATCGGTGACATAGGTCGCCATGTAATTGGTGCCGAACGAGCTCTTCAGCGGCATCGCGAAATAATCGGTCGCGCCGGCCGCCTTGAGATCGTGCAGGATCGGGAATTCGAGCTGGTCGTCGTCGAGATCGACGCGCCGCCGCAGTGTCTCGCCGCCCACCAGCACCCGGCGGACCGGATTATCCTCATGGCCGAACAGATCCTGCACTTCGTGGGTCACGTAGGTCTGCACCGTCTGGCCGGTGGTTCGCCACCAGACAAAGGTGGCGCCGAGATATTGCGGGTGCAGGGTGCGCAGGTGAAAGGTTGTTCGCAGCAGCGGAAAGCCCGCCGCCACCAGCCGCCATGTAAATTCATCGAATTCCTCGACCAGCGACGGAATCTGCCCCGCCGGCCCGCCGAGCCAATCGATGATGGCGTCGATGGTGTCATGCTGCGGCCGCTCGGCCGGCGGACGTTCGAAAACCTCTCCGGTCTGAAAATATCGCGGATCGAGCGGGTCTACCGGCTGTCGCGGGTCGGTCGCGATCGGTATCGATTCGACGCTTGCGGATTGGGGCGGCATGTAATCCAATTTCTCGTCGACGGTGCTTAGCGGCTACCAGCCGTCCGTCGTGCACCGGACCGGCGAGTTTGGATTACGCGGGTCGCATTGGATATAGGCGCCGCCAGGAGCATTGGCCAAAGCGGCTGTCGCCGCACTGGCCGCGAGCGCCAGTGCCAGAATGATTTTCTTCACCGTCATATCGGGTCTCCATCGCGCGATAAATGTCGTCCGACCGCACGAAGTACTGGCCCCCTGCCGCTGTCATTTGTTTATCCAAGCGCGAATCCGCCAGGGGCTCGCTTTTCGGCCGTCGGTCCGCTGGATAGGGCGCCGGTTTTTACTCAGCCGTGCAATGACATGCGGCCACACCCGACGACAGCAACGCGTTCCTGCTTGACCAACATATATCTCAGCGGTTATAGGTCGATCAATAACCAGTAGGTTATCGATCAAAAATGCCGAACGCTCACGATGTGCTGTTCAGAACGCTCTCCGATCCGACACGGCGGGCACTCTTCGAGCGATTGTGCCGCGACGGCGAGCAGACAGTCGGGGCCCTGACGGCTCGGGCCAAGGTCTCGCAGCCGGCCGTCTCAAAGCATCTCGGGGTCTTAAAGCAGGCCGGGCTGGTGCGTGACCGCCACGAGGGTCGCCAGACGCATTATAGCGCACAGCTCGGCGCCCTGGCGCCGCTGCTCGACTGGACCAGCCAGATGGCAGGTTTTTGGCAAAACCGATTCGACCAACTCGAAGATCTGCTTAAAAGGATGGACCAATGAGCAATAGTGCCACCGAAACGCTCTCCGTCGTTGTCGAACGTGAGGTACCCTTTCCGCCGGAGAAAATCTGGCGCGCGCTCACCCAACCGCATCTGATCGAGGAGTGGCTCATGAAGAACGACTTCAAGCCCGTCGTCGACCACCGTTTCAAATATCGCGCGGACTACCTGCCGAACGGTGCCTTGGACTGCGAGGTCCTCGCCGTCGAGCCGAACCGAAAGCTGTCCTACACCTGGAATTCCACGAGCGACACTGCGGCCTTCGAATTGAAGAGCGTGGTGACGTGGACTCTCACGCCCACGAGTGCGGGGACGCATCTGCGCATGGAGCAGTCGGGCTTCAGGGCCGATCAGCCGCAGGCCTATCAGGGCGCCAAGTTCGGATGGCCGCAGTTCTTCGCCAAGCTGGAGCTTGTCTTGGCGCGCGCTGATTGATGACGTCTGCCCGGCGGTACTCAGTAACGAGCGAGCCACAGCAGCCATCAAGAACACGGCAAAGCCATGAAGCAGACGAAGACCGGCGCGCAGGCAGGAAAAGGCGGAGACTCTCCCTCTCAGTCGATCGATGAAAGAATCAAGGAACTGGGCGATTGGCGGGGCAAGACGCTGGCGCGGGTCCGAAGTCTCATCAAGGAGGCCTGCCCCGACGTGGTCGAGGCGTGGAAGTGGCGAGGCGTTCCGGTGTGGGAGCGGGCCGGAATCATCTGCACCGGCGAGACCTACAAGGCGGTCGTGAAGCTGACCTTCGCCAAGGGCGCCGCATTGGCGGATCCCACCGGCCTCTTCAACTCCAGCCTCGATGGCAACATCAGACGCGCCATCGATATCCATGAGGACGACAAGATCGACGAGCGTGCACTAAAGAGTCTCGTCCGCGCCGCCGCCGATTACAATCTGAGCAAATCGAAGAAGAAAGCGCTCGCGGCTACGCGGGCGAAAGCGCCTAAAAACAGCAAGACATGAGCGCCTGACAGCCGTGTCGGAATTAAAATCCTGACGCCGCTTTGGTCTTTGGAAAGATTGGTGGGCGCACAAGGACTCGAACCTTGGACCCGCTGATTAAGAGTCAGCTGCTCTACCAACTGAGCTATGCGCCCTAACCGGGGATTTGTGCGGGGTTAGGAACTGCCACCGTGTTGCCGGGCCGATTCTGCAGCGGCCGCGGGCGGGCTGTATCTAGGCCATTGCGCGCGGGATGCCAAGTGCGGCCGCCGCTTGAATTACCCGATGTCGGCCCGCTGCCGCGACGGTCAAAGGCCAGCAGCGGCGAGGAATTTACCGACGGCCCCGACCAACCCACCCGGATTATCGGCGGCGAGGTCGTGACTACCGGAGAGGGTCACGCCATTGAGCCGCGGGTTCAGGGCGAGCGCCTTTTCAAGCGTCGCTGCGTCGAGCATGTCCGACTCCGCGGCGCGGATGAGCAGCGCCGGTATCGTGAGTTCCGCCAGCATCGGCCAAAGAAAGGCGGGTACCGGCGACGATTGCCCGGTCTCGAGCGCGCGCTTGAAGTTGTCGCGATAATGGAGGTCGCGCCGCAGCACATAGCCTCCGTCGGTCTTTCGTAAGAAGGCCTCCCAGCGTGAGCGTATAGGCGAGTTCGCCGCTATGCCGGTCTCGCCGTGATAAGCCATGGCCTCGTCCACCGATGCGAAAATATCCGGTTGCCGGCCGATGCGCTCGGCGACGTGGCGGCGGCCCTGTGGCGCCAGGTCCGGCGCAAAATCGACGCAGACCAAGCCGCCGACCCGCTCGGGCTTCCAGCCCGCAGTGGCGAGGCAGACGCGACCGCCGAATGAGTGGCCCATCAGCACCGCCTGTTTCCAGTCCAAGGCATCCAGCACGTTGCCGACGTCGTCGCTCAGCGTTTCGAGCTTGTAGTTGCGGCCCGGACTCCAATCGGATTGCCCGAAGCCGCGCATGTCGATCGCCGCGACCTCGCGGTCGTGCGCCAGCGCTACAGCAGGGCCGATCCAGTCATAGGAAAAATACGACAACCCATGCACGATCAGAACCGGCATGCGGCCGGGCGCGCCGAACTTCCGGTAGAAAATGCCGACGTCGCCCGAGGCGACCTTGCCCGTCACGCTTCGATCGTCCGACAAGACCGCGGTTCGGCCGGTCCGCGTCATGACTGACCGACCACAATGCCCATGCCGGTGATCCATTCCGGAACGAGATGGTAATAGCGCAGCTCGGTCTGCAGCGGCGCGCTTGCTCGCTCGCTCATGGCATTGGCAGCGGCCGCTGCCGCGACCCAGGTACGCACCTCGTGGGCGCCGAATCCGGCGACGCGGTCGATATCCGCGTCCGACATGGCATCGAAATCTTCCAGCTTGCTTGCCACGAAGCTTTTGAGAAAATCGTGGTCCCATTGTTCGCTCGGCGGCAGGCATGGGCCTTTGCCGACGACGAGATCGCGGGCGGCGCGGATCACGCGATTTTCGCGGGCGTCGAGTTCGTCCTGCGTCGGTGTCGCCCGCTGGATAAGGCGCTTCGCGACATCGGGCGGACTCATTTCGAGCCGTGGCGTGGGCGGGTCATGCGACAGCCCACCGGAGCCCACCAAAGTGATGCGCAAGTCCTTATCCGCCAGGAATTCGCCGATCGCGGCACCAAAGTGGCGCACGCGGCGAAACGAGGGCCGCGGATCGGCGGCGCAATTGATGAAGACCGGAAGCACGTCGTAGCGGGCGAGCGCGCCGGTCAGCTTGTAGAGCGGAATCGTAATGCCGTGGTCGACTTTCATCTCGTGCGACAAGGCGACGTCGAATTCGCGCGAGTGCAGATGACGGACGCAGCCGAGAGCAAGCTCGCGGGGTACCCGTAACGGCCCCGCTTCCAGATGCCAATCCTTGCTGCTCTGCGCCGCGGTGCCGATGCAGAACATCGGCATCAGCTCGTAAAAGAAACCGTTGAAATGGTCCGGACCGAATACGACGACAAGATCGGGTTTGAATTTGTGCAGAGCCGCGGCGCATTGGTCGAGCTCGTTGAAAAACTCGGCGTGCACGCCCTTTTCGCTTTCCTCGACGTCGGTCGTCATCAGCGGACTGTGGGAGCAGCAAATCAACTGGACGGGCATAGGTCTCCTCCAAACCGCTTAGTTTCAATGTCTGGCGACGATCGCATGGCGAGTTCAGACCCTGGTTTCGCTTAGATTACCTTCCGCGAACATCTCGTCGACGCTCAGAATGCGGGTCGCCAGACCTTGTTCATAAGAATACCGCGCCATCGTAGCGAGTGTCTTGCGGTTCGCCTCAACGCCGTACGACCAGAAGTCCGGTCCCATCGCCTCGATGGTGGCTTCAAATTCCGCCGTCACCCAGGGCAGGCCGATTTTTAGCGCTGTGGTCTCGGCGAACTCGGCGTCGGCGAGCCGCTTGGCCCGCAGGAACGCTTTGTACAAGCTTGCCGCCAGCCACCGATTGCGGTCGTAGATATCGCGGCGGATGCCGAGCGCGTGCATGATCGGAAAGATGCCGGTACGCCGGTGATAATCGCGCTCGGCGGTCCGATAGTCCCCGAACAGCCGCTGGATCTTCGGATGCCCGCCGACAAATGCGGACGGCCGCCGCGCCGAGATCACCGCATCGAGTTCGCCTTCGGCGAGGAGCTGCGACAGCGAAACGTCGTTGCGCGACACGAGCGGGAAATCCGCCGGCAGATTGAGCGGCAGCTTGTCGCGCCGTCCTGGATTCTCGAGCCCGGCCTGCACCCAGGCGATATCGCTTGCGGCAATGCCGAATTCGTCCTGCAGGAAGCCGCGAAACCACATCACGGCTGACATCTGGTATTCCGGCACGCCGATTCGCTTGCCGCGAAGATCGGCCGGACCGGCGATGCCGCGGTCACTGCGGATATAGACCGCGGAGTGCCGGAACATGCGCGACAAGAATACCGGCACCGCCACGTAGGGCGTGGTGCCGCGCGATAACGCGATCAGGTATGGACTGAAGCCGATCTCGGCGACCTCGAATTCGCCGTGAAAAAAGGCGCGCTCGAAGCACTCCTCGACCGGCATGGTCAGATAGTTGACGTCGCAGCCCTCGACCGTGACGCGGCCGTCGATTAAAGCCCGCACGCGGTCGTAGTCCCATGTCGCCACGGTGATCGGCAGCCGGCTCATGCGCTCTCCCCGGTCGCTACCCCTAGCGGTGCGATCTTCAAAAGTCCATACTATTGACTGAAGTCGGGCGGCGTAGGACGGCGGGCCGCCGCTGTGGAATTGACGGCCCGCGTCTAGCACGCTTGCCATTTGGCCGTTTGATGCCTAATGCCGGTTCGGCCGATAAGCTTCCATCGAGGGCGGGCGCCATTGCGATGACGACAGTTCAGAATCCGCTGCGGACGACGGCGCGCCCGGCTGATTTCGATCGCAGCCCAGTTTCCCGCTATATTCAACTGGCGACGCTGTTCCGCAATCGCATCGCCTCCGGGGAATGGCCGATCGGCAGCCGGATTCCGAATGTCGACGAACTCGCCGGCGAATTCGCGGTAGCGCGCGGCACGATGCGGGAAGCGCTCGGCCTGTTGGAGCGAGAAGGTTTGCTGGAGCGCCTGCGCGCCAAGGGCACCTTCATCCGCAATTCTCCGGTCGACGGCCACGCCCATAAGCTCGCGATCGATTGGCAGTCGCTGATCTCGGCGCATGAAGGGGCTAGGATCGAAGTGCTCGAACACCGCGTGGTGAACGAGTTGCCGCCCGTCGATCGCAACAAGGGCAAGCCCGCCGCCAAATATCAAATGATGCGGCGCCTGCATTTGCGCGACGATGTGCCCTATCTGGTCGGCCGCTTCTACTTGGAATACGAGCTGTTCAAGAAAGGGCCGCCGCTGCAGTTCCGTCGTCTCCCGACATTGCCGATCCTGCACAAAATTGCCGGCGCCCGGATCGGCCGGGCCTGGCAAACTTTGACCATCGGTACGGCGGATGTCGACGTCGCCGCCCTGTTGCGGGTTCCGCTCAACGCGCCGGTCGCCAAGGTCGATCGTCTGGCCATCGACCGGCTCGGCACTATTCTCTATGCGGGTCATGGCATCTATCGCGGCGACGCCATTGCGCTTGAGATCGAGCTGCGTTGAAGCGTCCGCTATTTGGCGGTGATGTGGGCCTGCTCGACGACTTTGCCCATCCGGTCGGATTCGGACTTGATGAAAGCGCCGAATTCCTGCGAGCTCGTGCTGGCAGGCTCGATCAGCAAGGGTTCGAGTCGCTTGCGATAGGCGTCGCTTTTGACGATGTCGCGGGCCTCGGCGTTGAGCCTGTTGACGATCTCGGCGCTTGTTCCGGCCGGAGCGAGCAACCCGAACCAGCCGGTGACCGTCAAATCCTGGTAGCCCTGCTCCGCCATCGTCGGAATATCCGGTACGGCGTCGATCCGGTGCGGGGCGGTGATCGCCACCGCCTTGAGCTTGCCGTCCTTGATCAGCGGTGCGAGCAAGGGCAGGCCCATGATGGCCAGATTGACCCGGCCCGCCATCACGTCGGCGACGCCGTCGGGGGAACTGCGGTAGGGCACGTGAACCAGATCGGCTCCGGTACGCAGCTTAATCATCTCACCGAGCAGATGCAGATTGGTGCCGACGCCGGGTGTCGCGAAAGTGATGGGGTGCTTCTTCCCCTTGTCCGATGCCAGGTCCGCCATCGTGCTGATATCGAGGTCCGGCGTCGCCGCAACGACGTTGTAAATTCGCGCAAGCAATGAGATGGGCGCGAAGGCAGTGACCGGATCGGTCATGTTCTTGTAGACATGGCCCAAGATCGCCTGGGTGTCGAACGAGCCGAGCAACAAGGTGTAGCCGTCATTACCGGCATGCGCCGCATACTCGGTCCCCACTTCGCCGCCAGCGCCGGTACGATTTTCGACGATCACCGGCTGTTTGAGCCGGGTTGAAAGCTGGTCGCCGACCGTCCGGGCGATGGTGTCGGGCACCGTACCGGCCGCATAGGGGCACACGATGGTGATCGTGTGCGACGGCCAATTGTCTTGCGCGGGCGCCGTCGCCGTCAGGCCGAGCAGAATGATCAGAGCAATAATGTATCGTGACACGGCGGCCTCCCTGCGGCACGGCCTGTGGTGGCCGTCTTCTGGCTCGTTGGGCGCAGCGAGAACGGGCCGCGCAGTCTCAAGCTTACGAACAGGGAGGCATAAAGGTCAATAGACTGATTCTTTGTATCTAGGATTTCTCCGCAACGGGCGGCAACCGGGTTTGCGAAAAAGGACCTGCTCAAACAAATGGCTAGAGCGGGGCCATGATCGTGAGAAATGGCAGCCCCTTTCAGCGAGCGGCGCAGTGCCGCAGGACGGCGGGCCCGGCATTATCGCATTGCGATCTCGCCGAGCGCGCCACCGGATCCGGCGGTGTCGTCGTAAAGTCGACTTATCCCACATCCGTTGAATGCAGCCGCCGCTCGTCGGGCTGGCCGCGCAGCCGCCGCGCCATCAGCTTGTTCAGCGCCGAGAGATAGGCCCGCGCCGAGGCGACCAGCGTATCGGGATCGGCGCCTTTCGCCGTCACGGCGCGGCCGTGTTCGGAGAGCCGCACCGAGACCTCGGCCTGGGCGTCGGTGCCCTCGGTCACCGCGTGCACCTGGTAGAGTTCCAGCACCGCCTCGTGCGGCACGATCGCCTTGATGCAATTGAACACGGCGTCGACCGGGCCGTTGCCCTCGCATTCCTCGATCGCGGTCTTGCCGTCGACGTCGAGCTTCATGGTGGCGCGCTGCGGCCCGCGGGTGCCGGCGATCACCGACAGCGAGATCAGCTTGATGTGATCCTGCGCGGTCGCAATCTCCTCGTCGACCAGCGCCTCGAGATCCTCGTCGTAGACGTGCTTCTTGCGGTCGGCCAGCGTCTTGAAGCGGACGAAAGCGTCTTCGAGCTGATTGCCGGTGAGGTGATAGCCGAGCTCTTCGAGCTTATGCACGAAGGCGTGGCGTCCGGAATGCTTGCCCATGACCAGCGAGGTCTGCTTCACGCCGACCGTCTCGGGCACCATGATCTCGTAGGTCTGGGTGTGCTTGAGCATGCCGTCCTGGTGGATGCCGCTCTCATGCGCGAAAGCGTTCCGGCCGACGATGGCCTTGTTGTATTGCACCGGAAACGAGGTCGCCGCCGAGACGAGCTTCGACGCCCGCGTCAGCATGGTCGAATCGATGCCAGTCCAGAACGGCAATACGTCGTTACGCACCTTGATCGCCATCACGACTTCTTCCAGTGAGGCATTGCCGGCGCGTTCGCCGATGCCGTTGATGGTGCATTCGATCTGTCGCGCGCCGGCGCGGACGCCGGCGAGCGAATTCGCCACCGCCATGCCGAGATCGTCGTGGCAATGCACCGAGAAGCGCGCCTGATCCGAATTCGGCACCCGCTCGCGCACGCGCTGGAACAAAGAGAAATATTCCTCCGGCACCGTGTAGCCGACAGTGTCGGGGATATTGATGGTGGTGGCGCCGGCCTTGATGGCGGCCTCGACGCAGCGGCAGAGAAAATCGAATTCGGTGCGGGTGCCGTCCTCGCTCGACCACTCGACGTCGTCGGTGTAATTGCGCGCCCGCGTCACCTGCGCGATCACCATCTCGTAGACCTCGTGCGGCTCCTTCTGCAGCTTGTATTTCATGTGCACGGGCGAGGTGGAGAGGAAGGTGTGGATGCGTTTGCGTTCCGCGGGCTTGATCGCCTCGGCGCAGCGATCGATGTCCTTGAAGGCCGCGCGGGAGAGCCCGCAGACCACGGCGCGCTTGGTGCGCTTGGCGATCTCATGGACGGCGGCGAAATCGCCGTCGGAGGCGATCGGAAAACCGGCTTCGATGATGTCGACACCCATGGTGTCGAGCAATTCGGCGACTTCGAGCTTTTCGTCATGCGTCATGGTGGCGCCGGGGCATTGCTCGCCGTCGCGCAAAGTGGTGTCGAAAATGACGACGTGGTCCTTCTCGGATCGGGCTTCGGTGCTCATGGCTTGGTCCTTTTCAGTACGCGCCGCCGAAATTCAATTTCGGATGTAGGGCGCTCGTGGGTTCCTCGGCTTCCGCTCGATCCCCTGAGTGCCCAGGCGCAAAGGCCCAGCCGGCGCTCAGGGGGCGCTAAGCAGCAGGAGCCCGCCAAGAATTTTGCACTCAAGAATCTTGCGCTCTAGAATCTCGCAGCAAGACAGCACAGCGGCGGGATTGGCCTTTAAGGCCTCCCGGGTCATCGCGCGGAAATCGCGGCGCGTCGACATTGCTGTGGTCCTCATCGTGCCGATCCGAAGATTGCGGATTAAGGTGAATTCCACGTTAATCGCACATCCGGCCGACGGTGTTTTAACGGAAGACGCAGACCCTGCCAAGCGCTCGATTTAATCCCTCGGCCTTCAATGCGCGCTTCATATTCTTCAGCTCCGTCAGCGCCTTGCCGGGGGCCTCCGGATATTTGAGTGTGAACTTTTCCAGCCCACGATGATTGCGGCCGACACGATGAACCGGGCCATGTGCTTGCGGTCCGAGGGAAGCACGTATCGCGGCGCATCGGCCGTCGAAGTTTCGCGCAGCATGTCCCCACCGGGTCACCGTCCAAAGGCATGTTCGAGAAACAGGGTCATGAAACGCGGCAAGGCCGGATCGAGTTCATCCGTGCTGCGAACGATGTGAATGTCGACGAGCTCGGGCCGCTCTTGCCGCGCAATGTTACGCATGATGCGCGCGCGAAGCTCATCGGCAGGCTGTTGCGCGGTCAGCCGTTTCATCAGCCCGACATAACAGCGATCGCGCACGAAGCTCCAGCCAGGCGCGACGGCAAGATCGGCAATGGCGAGGCCGGTCTCTTCATGCAACTCGCGGACGAGATTGCCGATAATATCAAATTCGCCCGTCGCATCGATGTCGCCGGGTTCCGGAGTGCCGCACGGAAAATAACGAAGGCCTGCCGCGGCGGTGTCCTGCGCCATCTCGCCGAGAAGCCAGGCGCCATCGGCGGACTGCAGCGCGGCTGCAGCAAAGACGTTGTAGACGTTGGGGTCCGGAAACTGCCACTCGCGCCAGGCGCACAGGCTGGCAAAATCGGTCTCGAAGCAGCGGCCGCGTAAGACGCCGTTTTCGATCGCATAGTGATTGAGCAGCAGCGCGCAACCGTTCCAGACGCCGGGCCGCTCCTGCTGCAGCGAAGCGAAATAGCGGTCGATGTCGGCGCGGCGATCCGCGGCAAATGGCCACGACCACGGCTCGAACAGGATCTCGGCGCGGTCGAGCGTGGCGATCTCAAAATCCGGCACGCTCGACCATCTCTCCGATTCCGCGGGCTTGTGCCGCGACCCTCACTGTTGCTGCGATTCGACGGACCCACGACGAGCGAGCCGACGAACCCCAGGGCGCGTGAGGCCGCTGCTGCGCTACCCTAAAACTTCATCATGTCGACGCTGGTGAGCGTCGTGTTACCGCTGACCAGCGGCGCGCTGATGAAATTGTAGGTGACATATTGCTCGATATAGGTGTTTTCGGCCGACATGCCGTCCACCGGCACGATCACCTTCATGCCGCGAACCGCCGCTTCGCTCGCGGTATAGAGCACGGCGCCATGCGCCGCAGTGCCGACGACGATCACGGTCTTGATTTCCTTGTCCTTTAAGATCTTTTCGAGGTCGGTCTTGGCGAATTTGTCGACGCCCGACTGCACTATCGGCTCTTTACCGGTCGGTGCAACCTCGGAAAGGATGTCGCCCGCCACCGAGTTGGCGACAATGCTGTAGACTACAAGCATGTCCTTGGCGCGCGCCTCGTCGAGAAGTTTCTTCGCCTTGGGCAGTGTGGCGAGGCAACGCGGCCGGCGCTGCTGGTTGCAGGTCTGCTTGACGAAATCGAGCATGAGGAGCGCCGTGGTTTTTGGGTCGACCGTCACGGGCTTGAGCTCCGGCGGCGGCGGAACAGCCACGCTTGACCACTCGTTGATGATGGTCTGGGCTGGCGCAGCCGCCGGCGATCCTAGAACCAAGGCGAAAGCGGCAAGCGGCAGCAATTGGCGTAGCTGGAACATTTTTTTTCCCGATCTCTTTATAGTTTCCGGCGCGCAGTGTAGCCGCCGCGGCTTTGAGAACAACCCCATCGCAACGGAATAATTTCCGTTGCGAATTCCGCAAGCTACCGCTCGCCTAGAGGTTCTTGATCAGGCCGGCGTCGATCAGCAGGCGATTGAAATGCCGTGCCTCGGCGCCGTCGGCGCAGCCGTAGAATAATCCGTGGCAGCGGACGAGGATTTTCTTCTGCTCGGCGAAGGACGGATCGAGCGGCAGGCCCGCGGCCTCCTGCACGATGAGCGGCAGATAAGGACCTTCGAGCGTATCGAGTGCGGAGGAGACGTCGACCGGCGTGAAATTGATGGCGTCAATGGCGTAATAGGTCGTGAAGTAGCGCGGATCGTAGGCCATCAGCCGGTCGGCGACGGCCTTATCGTCGAGCCCGGGCTCGAGCAGCGCCGGCGAAAAATCCGGCTGGTGGTCGCCGAACCGCACCAGGAGGAAAGCGTCATCGGGAAACTCACGCTGCAGCCGCGCCTTGAACTCGGAATATTGCTGCGCGCTGATCGCCTGCCGGCGCAGATATTCGTCGACCGGCGGCACGTTGCCGAGATCCTTCCACAGCGGCATCAGGTCGGGCCGGTAGCGGAAATCCCATGGGAAATGATTGGCGGCGAGATAGACGAAGATGAACATCGGGCCGCGGTCGTGGCGTTGCTCGAGCATGCGTGTCGCGGCATTGAAAAAGAAACTGTCGGGCTCGATGTCGCGGGCGCCGAGATCATGCTGATCGTAGAAGCGTTGCACGCCGGTCGTCGCCTGGAAGCTGCGCGCGCTCATGAAAGCACCGAGCGCCGGATAAAGCGAATAGGTGCTGTAACCGCAGCGGCGCAGCGCGTTGGGCAGTCCGCGATTGACGCGGCCGGACGCGATCCGCGTCACGAAATAGGCGAAGCGGCCGAACGAGCGCGCCGACAAGCCTTCGAGCACGTTGTATTCGGTAAACCAGCTCGGCCCGCCATTGCCCTCGACCAGGAAATTGCGTTCCTTGCCGTCGAACGATTTGAAATGCGCGCCGTAGCCTTCCGGCAGCTTGATGCCGGGCGCCATGCGGATGTCGAAACTCGACTCGTCGTGAATGAGAATAATATGCGGCGGCTTTGCCGCCGGCCGACATGTCGCCGGAATCGGCGTGAGCCGGTCGGCCGCATAGGCGTCGGACTGCATCAAGCCGTGTGTCATCAGTTCGGAAATCGCATCGACCCCGGTGCGCGCGAAAAAGGATACCAGATTGCCGCCGTAAAACGCCTCGAACGGCTGCAGCGGAAATTGCAGCTCAAGGATCGTGAGCCAGCCGACGCAGCCAAATAGCAGGGCCACCGACGTCAGGCGGCGCAGGCGAAACGGATCGAGCCGCCACGCCAAGATCAGAATCGGCAGGAGCGCGATCACGCTCAAACTCACCATCCAGCGCAACGCCGGAAAGATCGTGAACAGAAAGCTGATGGTGTCGGTGTCGACGATCATCAGGTCGACGAAATTCGCCGTCATCATCAGCACGTGATATTTGAGCTGCGACAGCAGCACGAGCACCGCCATCATCACGAGCGACAGCGTCGCCGCGAGCAGCGGCCGGCGCGTGAGCGCAAGCCAAAGAAAATTGAGAATGCCCCAGGCCAGAACGAACGCCGCCATGGCGGTGACCGTCCATTCGGTCGCGACCATCAGGGCGAGAGCCATCAGATGCGGGACGAGGATCAGCGCGGGCCGGCTATAGCCGTGCCGGACGAACAAGTCCGCGGCAGCGAGGCGCTTTTGCAGCGACAGAAGAGCAGCACGCATGACTGGGCGCGTGCCCGGAAATGACCCACCCTAGTACCCAGCGCACGGCGCGTTGTCATAAAACTGTATTTAAATCGTCATGACAAGGGCGCCGATCCGGATAGGTAAATCCCCAGACGCCCATACGCTCATTGGCAGGAGCAAAGCGCGAGGCAATCCGGAAGCTGTTCCGCCACCCGGATTGCTACCCCGCCCCGCGCAATGACGACTTTTAGTTCCGGCTCTTGTCCACCAGCGCCCGCTGCTTGATCCACGGCATCATTTCGCGGAGCTTGGCGCCGACCTGCTCGATCGGGTGCTCGGCGAGCTTGGCGCGGGTTGCCTTGAACGAGGTCTGATTGACCTTGTTCTCCAGCATCCAGTCGCGGGTGAAGCGGCCGGACTGGATGTCGCCCAGGATCTTTTTCATCTCGGCCTTGGTCTCGGCCGTCACCACGCGCGGGCCGGAAACGTATTCGCCGTATTCGGCGGTGTTCGACACCGAATAGTTCATATTGGCGATGCCGCCTTCGTAGATCAGGTCGACGATCAGCTTCACCTCATGCACGCATTCGAAATAGGCCATCTCGGGGGCATAGCCGGCTTCCACCAGCGTCTCGTAGCCGGCCTTCATCAATTCGACGAGGCCGCCGCACAGCACGGTCTGCTCGCCGAACAGGTCGGTCTCGCATTCCTCCTTGAAGGTCGTCTCGATGATGCCGGCGCGGCCGCCGCCGATGGCCGAGGCGTAGGATAGGCCGAGATCGTGGGCGTTGCCGGAGGCATCCTTGTGGATGGCCACCAGGCACGGCACGCCGGCGCCGCGCTGGTATTCGGAGCGCACGGTGTGGCCCGGGCCTTTCGGCGCGATCATCAGCACGTCGAGATCGGCCCGCGGCTCGATCAGATTGAAATGCACGTTGAGGCCATGCGCGAACATCAGCGCCGCGCCGTCTTTCATGTTCTTGGCGAGATGCTCGCGATAGATATCGCCCTGCAATTCGTCGGGGGTGAGCATCATCATGATGTCGGCCCATTTGGCGGCCTCGGCCACCTCCATGACCTTGAACTTTTCGGTCTCGGCCTTCTTCACCCCGGCCGAGCTCTTGCGCAACGCTACCGCGACTTCCTTGACGCCCGAATCGCGCAGATTGAGCGCATGGGCATGGCCCTGGCTGCCGTAGCCGATTATGGCTACCTTCTTGCCCTTGATCAGGTTCAGGTCGGCGTCGCGGTCGTAATAAACACGCATGTTGTCTCACCCTTGGTCAGGCCAAGGTCTAAGGCCTTTGGCCGTTCGTTTCCGGTTGCTGCTTCTAGTTTCTGCGGGCTGATTGGACAAGCCCGGCCGGGCTACCGCTCGGGCGCCGCCGCTGCGGGCGGTTTTCGCCTGCGCCGCCGTCGAACCGCTCGCGGGCGACCGCGATCTTCTCCTGATTGCGGATGGCCCAGGCGCCGAGCGCCGACACCGGGTCGAGCAGATCGCGGCCGAGCGGGGTCAGCGCGTAATCGACCCGCGGCGGAATCGTCGGAAACACCGTGCGGGTGACGAGCCCGTCGCGTTCGAGCCCGCGCAAGGTCAGGGTCAGCATGCGCTGCGATATACCGCCGATGGCGCGCCGCAATTCGTTGAAACGCAGCGGACCGTTGCCCAGCCGCGTCACTACCAAGACCGACCATTTATCGCCGATCCGCGCCAGCACGTCGCTCACGGCGCGGCAATCCTCGGGCAAATGCGTGTGTCTAGGTTTCACCGATGTGCCTTCTTGCGCGGTTCGAAGCCGGTCACCTATCTAGCCCTAGTTACGAATTCTAACCGAGGTATTCAACCATGGCCGCTTTGCCCCAGATCGCCGTTATCGTCGGTTCCAACCGCCGCGATTCAATCAATCGCAAGCTCGCTTTGGCGCTGATCAAGCTCGGCGCCGGCAAATTCGACGCCAAACTGGTCCGCATCGACGACCTGCCGATGTACAACCAGGACAATGAAGGCAGTCTGCCGCCCGAAGTGGTCCGCTACAAGGACGAGTTGGCGCGGGCCGACGGCGTGTTGATCGTAACGCCGGAACACAATCGCTCGATTCCGACGGTGCTCAAGAATGCCATCGATTGGGGAGCGCGGCCGTGGGGCAAGAGTTCGTGGCCCGGCAAGCCGGGCTTTATCACCGGGACCTCGCCCGGCGCGCTCGGCACCGCGCTCGTGCAAGCTAACTTGCGCACGGTCATGCTGGGCTTGGGCATGACGCTGCTCGGCGGCGAATCCTACGTGCAATTCAAGCCGAATCTGATCGACGATCACGGCGACGTCACCGACGAAAGCACGCGAAAATTCCTGCAGGACTTCGTCGACCGCTTCGCGACGCTGGTCGGGCGTTTGGCGCCGGAGGTCAAGCGCTCGGCGGCGTAACGCTAAGTCATTGCGAGCGGAGCGAAGCAATCCAGCTTTGAGCCAGGGAGCCGGATTGCTTCGTCGCTTCGCTCCTCGCAATGACTACAGCCCCTCCGGGCCGCGGCCGATGGCGACGATGCCGGTGCGCGACACTTCGACGAGGCCCACCGGCAGCATCAGATTGATGAAGCTTTCGATCTTCTCGGAGGCGCCGGTGATCTCGAACACGAAGCTTTCGGTGGTGGCGTCGATGACGCGGGCGCGGAAGGCATCCGCGAGCCGCAGCGCCTCCATGCGCTGCTCGCCCTTGCCGCGCACCTTGACCATGGCGAGCTCGCGCGCGATCGCGGGGCCCCCGGTGGTCAGGTCGATGACGCGATGCACCGGCACCAGCCGGTCGAGCTGATTTTTAATCTGTTCGAGCACCATCGGCGTGCCGCGGGTGACGATGGTGATGCGCGACAGATGCTTCTCATGCTCGGTTTCCGAGACGGTGAGCGAGTCGATATTGTAGCCGCGGCCGGCGAATAGGCCGATGACGCGCGCCAGCACGCCCGGCTCGTTGTCGACCAGAACGCAAAGCGTGCGGGTCTCGATGCGCTCGGGCGCAGCGGCGGCGGGATAATGACTTGTCGCAGTATTCACGGCATTTCTCCTCAGCGGCTGATCAGATCGGCGCCTGACAGCATTAGCGGCGAACGACGGCGAAGGCCCAATCGCGGCCGACGCCGCGCTTGAGCGCAAGATCGATCCACAGCATGGCGTGCGCTTCCAGAAGACGCGCATTGCGCAGCGGGCCGGCATCGATCACCTCGAAGCCGAGGTCTGCGACCAGCGCCATGACTTTCGGCTTGTTGGCGGCGTCGTCGCCGGCGACGAACATTACCGATTTAACGCCGTGGAATACCGGATCGGCCATATTGCCGAAGCCGGTGGTGTTCAGCGTCTTGAATACGAAGGCGCCTTTCGCCCAGCCCTGCACTTTTTCGCCGGCCGAAATGCTGTGGCCGATTTCGAGGCCGAGCCCGTCGGGACCCATCGCCAACGGGTTGGTGGCGTCGAGGATGATCTTGCCGGTCAAATCGCCCATCGCGCGGATCGCCGCTTCGGCCGCGGGCCATGGCGTTGTCAGCACGATCATCTCGCCGAAACCGGCGGCCTCCGCCGCGGTGCCGGCGCGCGCCTTGCCGCCGATTTTGCGCAGCCGCGCTTGCGTTTTATCGGCCTTGGCGTCGCGGACGCCGAAGCAGATCTCATGGCCGGCCTTTTGCGCCCAGGCGGCGCCAAGCGTGCCGCCGACATTGCCGGCGCCGATAATGGCGATCTTCATGGCGAAACCCTCCTCGCGGCCATTGCGGTGCGCAGCTAGACCAGCATCTTACCTGCTTCGGTGATGGCGTCCTCGACCCGCGTGGCGGCGTCGCCGAGCAGCATTTCGTTGTGGGCGCGTCCCGACGGGATCATCGGGAAGCAGTTTTCCGTCGGATCGACCACGCAGTCGAAGATCACCGGCTTCTTCACCTCGATCATCTCGCGGATCTTTTCGTCGAGCTGGCCGGGATGCTCGCAGCGGATGCCGTGCGCATGATAGGCGTCGGCGAGCTTGACGAAGTCCGGCAGCGCCTCGCTGTAGGAGTGCGAATAGCGGCCGCCATGCAGCAATTCCTGCCACTGCCGCACCATCCCCATATATTGGTTGTTGAGGATGAAGATCTTGATCGGCAGGTCGTACTGCACCGCCGTCGACATTTCCTGCATGGTCATCTGCACCGAGGCCTCGCCGGCGATGTCGATGACGAGCGAGTTCGGATGCGCGAGCTGCACGCCGACCGAGGCCGGCAGTCCGTAACCCATGGTGCCGAGGCCGCCGGAGGTCATCCAGCGCGACGGCTCCTGGAAATGATAGAACTGCGCCGCCCACATCTGATGCTGGCCGACTTCGGTGGTGATATAGGTGTCGCGATCCTTTGTCAGCTCGTAGAGCCGCTGGATGGCATATTGCGGCTTGATGATCTCGTTGGAGTTGCGATAGGCGAGCGAATTCTTCGCCCGCCATTTGCCGACCTCGCCCCACCATGTATCCAGCGCTTTCTTGTCCGGCTTGTGAGCGGCGTCACGCCAGGCTTGCAGCATGTCCGCGAGCACATTGCCGCAATCGCCGATGATCGGCAGATCGACCTTGACGTTCTTGTTGATCGAGGACGGATCGATGTCGATATGGATCTTCTGCGAGCCGGGCGAGAAAGCGTCGAGCCGGCCGGTGATACGGTCGTCGAAACGCGAACCGACCGCGATCATCAGATCGCAATCGTGCATCGCCCAATTCGCCTCCCAGGTGCCGTGCATCCCGAGCATGCCGAGCCATTGCGGGTCGTTGGCCGGAAAAGCGCCGAGCCCCATCAGCGTCGAGGTGATGGGAAAGCCGGTGAGCTTGACCAGTTCGCGCAACAGATCGCAGGCGGCGCGGCCGGAATTGATGACGCCGCCGCCGGTATAGAACAGCGGCCGCTTGGCGTTGGCCATCATTGCGACGGCTTGTTTGATCTTGTCCGGATCGCCCTTGAGCTTCGGCCGATAGCCCTTGTGCTGGAACTCCTTGGGCTTGAAGTAAGTGCCCTTGGCGAATTGCACGTCTTTCGGAATGTCGACCACGACCGGTCCCGGCCGGCCGCTGGCGGCGATGTGAAACGCCTCGTGCAGCACGCGCGGCAGATCCTCGACGGACTTCACCAGATAATTGTATTTGGTGCAGGGCCGCGTGATGCCGACGGTATCGCATTCCTGGAACGCATCATTGCCGATGAGATGGGTCGGCACCTGTCCGGTGATGACGACGATCGGTATAGAATCGCACAGCGCATCGGTGAGCCCGGTGACCGCATTGGTCGCGCCCGGCCCGGATGTCACCAGCACGGCGCCGACCTTGCCGGTCGAGCGCGCATAGCCCTCCGCGGCATGCACGGCGCCCTGTTCGTGCCGCACCAGAATGTGCTGCACTTTGTCCTGCTGGAACAAGGCATCGTAGATCGGCAGCACCGCGCCGCCCGGATAGCCGAAAATGTGCTCGACCCCTTGATCGGCAAGCGCCGCTATCACCATCTCTGCGCCGGTCATCTCAGTCATCGCTCGCTCCGCTCATTCGGCCCCCTCTCTGACCTCCTCCATTGCGGGGGAGGTTCCTCCCATCTCCGCTTGCGGCGAGGGTGGGGAAGGGACGGTTCAGGCAATAAAAAAGGGCCCTTGAAGGCCCCTGGTTCGCGCACCGCCACGTTCGCAGGTGGGATCATCCACCCCCGGCGGTGCGCTTGGTTACGAGGATCAGCGAAACAAAAGTCCGCACGGTTTCGACCTTTCGGGCCCGGTGGCCCACGTCGTTCAACGCGGAGTTTATAAGCATTGTGTCCGTCCGGGTCAAGTAAAATGCGGCTAGATTGCGGCTTTGCGCATGTCGAAATTCTTCAAACGAGTGTTTGAAATCGAAATGACGGGCAAAACCGCAATTGTTTACCAATCTTAAATGCCATGGCGCGGCCTGGATTCCGCGCGGTAGCGGCCATTAAATTTCCTAGCGCCGTTGCTGAATTGTCGCGATGGGGGAAGTTGCGCGTTCAAACACTTTCGATCGCGCGCCGCCGGTTTTCTCCGCTGGAGGGGACATGGTTGCAGGTCATCGCGTTCTCGGGCGGCTGCGGTACTCTGCAGTCGCCGCCATTGCCGCCGTCGTGCTGGCAATGGGGATGATGGGGCCGGCCGCGGCCGCGACACCGCGGAGCGCGACGCCTAATTCCAACGAAGCCATCCTGAAATGGATCAACGACTATCGCCACCAGCCCGATCCTGAAGGCCTTCCCAATGTGGTGCGTGCGCTGAGCGGCATGCAGGCGTTCAAGGACGCCGAGACGTCGGGTCCCTATATCGGCTTCATCGCCGGCGTGCTCGGCGGCAATCCGGAGCGCGCCGAGATTCTCGTCGCCAGAATGCTGCCGATCGCGCCGCCCGATCACTGGGTGCTGGTGCGCGCGATCGCCTATTCGGGCCTGCCGAACTGGCGCGAGGTGCTTGCCACTTTCGTCGACCGCATGCCGACCCGGCGCGCCATGATCGACCAATATCTCGACGGCAAACTGCCGACGCTGGAACAGATCGATTATCGGCCGGCAAAGCCCGGCATGTTCGACAAGATCAAGGTCTCGCTGCACCTCGGAGAAGAACGCAAGCAGCAGGTCATGCTCGCGCCCAGCCCGGAACTGATCGACGTGCTGTGGGGCTATTATCTGGCGACCGGCAGCTACGAGCCGGTGCAGCGCATCATCAAGCTTCTGCCGCTCGCCGATGACAAGGACAATGTCGACAATCTCACCACCGGGAGCGCCGCGAAATTCACGCTCGCGAGCAATGCGGTTCGCGACACCGAATTGCTCGAAATGTTGAAATGGGCGGTCAAGAGCCAGCCAAAGGAAACAGCCGTGGTGCTCGACGACGTGATCGAGACCGCTGAGACCGTCGACACCGTGCATATGCGCAAGGAATCGCTCGCCGCGATCGAGGAACTGAAAGAGAAAGGCCCGAACTCAAAACGTGAACTCTCGGGCTGGGGCCAGGTCGGCCAGGGCGCGCTATCGATGGGCTGTGTGGTCGCCGCGGCGACCGGCCAGATCGAGCTCGGCATCCCCTGCGTGCTCGGCGGCGCGGCCTATACGGCCGGCCTGCAATATATGACGCATTGAGCGGTCATTTCGCCGAAGCCAGCACCTGCGCCTCGATCGCCGCACGCGCGGCCCGCGGCGCGACCCATTCGAATTCCGGCAGCTGATTGCGGAACCAGGTGGCCTGACGCTTGGTGTATTGGCGGGTCTCCAATTTGGCGTGCGCCATTGCCTCTTCAAGCGCGATCTCGCCATGGAGGTGCCGGATCAGCCACGGCACGCCATGCGCCTTCATGGCCGGCAGGCTCGGGTTGAGCTGGCGCGCCGCAACCGCGGCGACCTCATCGAGCGCGCCCGCCGCCACCATGGCGTCGAAGCGCACATCGATGCGGCGCAGCAGATCGTCGCGCTCCGGCATTAGAAAGATTTTCGCGGTGTCGGCGAGATCGACGGTCGCCGGTTTACTGGTCTCGTGCCAATCGAGCAGCGAACGGCCCGTTGCCAAGATCACTTCGAGCGCGCGAGTGACGCGGGCACGATCATTGGGACGCAATCGCGCCGCCGCGTCGGGGTCGCGTAGGGCGAGTTCGGCGTGCAGCGCAGCCACGCCTTCGCTCGCAAGCCGAGCACGCACATCGTCGCGAATGGAGACCGGGATCGGCGGCACCGCGGCGAGACCCTGCGCGAGCGCCTTGAAGTAGAGGCCGGTGCCGCCGACGATAATGGCCGCGCGATGGTCGCGCGCCGCCTCCGCGAGTGCGGCGGCAGCTTGCGTACACCAGCGCCCGACCGAGTAATTCTCCGCCGCGTCGATGTGCCCGTAGAGCCGGTGCGGCGCTCGCTGTTCCTCCGCCGGCGTCGGCCGCGCCGTGATGATGCGCAGATCGCGATAGACTTGCATCGAATCGGCATTGACAATCGTGCCGCCGAATTGTTCGGCAAGCTCAAGCGCCAGCGCCGACTTGCCGCTCGCGGTCGGACCTGCAATGAGGATGACCTCGGATTTGCTCACGAAAGTGGGTTAATCGGTTTCCATGACGATTTGAACCCCGACCGCGGCAGCAAGCCACGGCGCCCTATGCTATAATCGCAATCGGGCTTGGCCTGCCGCTCGGCCTCGCCGCACCTAGGATCGTCCTATGCTTGATTGGACCGAATGCCCCGCCGTCGAACGCTCGCCCGAAAAGGTCAGCGGCGAATGGCTATTCAAAAAAACCCGCGTGCCGGTTAGGGCGTTGTTCGAGAACTTTGAAGGTGGCGCGCGGATCGACGAGTTTCTCGAATGGTTTCCCGGGGTCACGCGGGAACAGGTCGAACTCGTTCTGCGCCACGCCGAGCGTAGTTTGGAAGTGGCGTGAACTAATTATCACGCCGCCGACCGGGCATGAGAATCCTATTCGATCAAGGAACACCGGCTCCGCTTCGTCGCGCACTGGCGGGTCACGCGGTCTCGACCGCCTATGAAATGGGCTGGTCGGAACTGAGCAATGGCGCCTTACTCCGTGCGGCGGATGCGCAGTTCGACGTTCTTATTACAACCGATAGAAGCTTGCGCCACCAACAAAATATTGTCGGCTTGCGGCTGGCAATCTTAGTGTTGCCAACGACAAATTGGCTAAGCATTCGGCTTCATGCGGCGCAAATCGCCGCGGCGGTAGAGAGATCGGCCGCCGGTATGCTCGTCGAATTGGATTTTTCCTAGTTGTTCGGACACGGCATGTTCTACGTGGCAACGCTGATTTCGCATCCTGACCGGCCTGCGGTGACCGACGGCCTGGCGCGGCAGGCGGCGCGCTATCTGCCACACGGCCGGCCGGTAGATTGGCTCGATCCGGGTGTCGCCGTGGACATCGCCTTTCTGCTCGAGAATGTCGAGGCCGTCGCGGAGCAGGCGCTGCTCAAGGATCTTGCCGCCGACCTGCGCGACATCGTCGGCCAGGAGCCCGCGGATATCGTCATCCAGAAAGACGACGCCAACCGCCGCAAAAAACTCCTCGTCGCCGACATGGACTCCACCATGATCGGCCAGGAATGCATCGACGAGCTTGCCGATTTCGCCGGCCTGAAGAGCCGGGTTGCGGCCATCACCGAACGCGCCATGCGCGGCGAGATCGCCTTCGAGCCCGCATTGCGCGAGCGCGTCGCGCTACTCAAGGGCCTCCCCGCTGCGGTGATCGACACCGTGATTGCCGAGCGCATCCGGCTGACGCCGGGCGGCCCGACGCTGCTCGCCACGATGCGGAAGAACGGCGCGCACAGTTGTCTCGTCTCCGGCGGCTTTACCGCCTTCACCGGAAAACTCGCCGCCCAGATCGGCTTCGACGAGGATCATGCCAACACATTGCTGGTCGATGATGCTGGGAAACTCACCGGCGAAGTCGCCGAACCGATCCTCGGCCGCGACGCCAAGTTCGACATGCTCTTGGCGCTGCGCCAGCGGTTGCACCTTGGCGCCGAAGACACGCTCGCCGTCGGCGACGGCGCCAACGATATTCCGATGGTCGAAGCGGCCGGGCTCGGCGTCGCCTATCACGGCAAGCCGGCGCTCAAAGAAGCCGCCGCCGCGTGGATCGAGCACGGCGATCTCACCGCGCTGCTTTATGCGCAAGGCTATCGGCGCGAGGAGTTCGTGGCGCGCGGCTAGAGCATAATCCCGAAAAGTGGAAACCTGTTTTCGGATAAGATCATGCTCAAACAAAAATTCCGCTACTGCAAGTTCAGCGCGACAAACCGCGTCTCGCCAAGCGCATTGGAGACGAGCATCACGGCAATCTTCTTGCCCTGCGATTTGAGCTGGTCGACGCGCTTCTGCACGTCGGCGGGATTGCCGACGCTCTGATATTGCACCTCGACGATGACGTCGCCGGCGGCAAGGCGCTTGTCGGGATCGGCCATCGCCACGCTCGGGTCGACATTCGTCACCAGCACGCCCTTGATGTCGTCGCGGATCTTGAACTTCTTGCGCAGGTCGTCGGAAAGGCTCGACAGTTCGAGGCCCAGTGTTTTCTGCACCACCGATTTTTCCGCCGGCGCGTCGTCCTTCTTGGTGTCGGCGAGCGCCACTTTCTCGGTATCCTGCAACCGGCCGACCGTGACCTTGTGGGTCTCCTGCTTGCCCTGATGAATGACGACGACGTCGACAGTCTTGCCGACCGGCGTATCGGCGACGATGCGCGGCAGATCGTGCATTTCCTTGACGTCATGGCCGTCGAAGGTGACGACCACGTCGCCGGCCGTGATGCCGGCTGGCTTGGCCGGCCCCTTGTCGTCGACGCCGGCAATGAGCGCGCCGTGCGGCGGCTTGATGCCGAGGCTGTCGGCGATGTCGTCGGTGACCTGCTGGATGCGCACGCCGAGCCAGCCGCGGCGGGTTTCGCCGTATTGGCGCAGCTGATCGAGGACCGGGACCGCGCTGTCGGACGGCACCGCAAAGCCGATGCCGATCGAGCCGCCGGACGGCGAGATGATCGCCGTATTGATGCCGATGACTTCGCCGTCGAGATTGAACAGCGGGCCGCCGGAATTGCCGCGATTGATGGCGGCGTCGGTCTGAATGTAATTGTCGTAGGGGCCGGAATTGATGTCGCGATTGCGCGCCGAGACGATGCCGGCCGTCACCGTGCCGCCGAGGCTGAACGGATTGCCGATGGCGATCACCCACTCGCCGAGGCGCAATTTGCCGCTATTGCCGAATTTCACCGCCTTCAGCGGCTTGTCGGGATGCACGCGCAACAGCGCCAGATCGCTCTTCGAATCCTTGCCGACGACTTCGGCCGCAAGCTTGGTGCCGTCGTTGAGGATGACGTTGATCTCGTCGGCGTCCGCGATCACGTGATTATTGGTCACGATGAAGCCGGCCGGATCGATGATGAAGCCGGACCCGAGCGAGCTGATGCGGTGCGGGGTCTGATCCGAATTGTCGCCCTGGCCGTGGTGATTTTTGAAAAATTGATTGAAGAACTCTTCCATCGGCGAGCCGGGCGGCAGATCCGGCATGTCGGCGACGTGCGGATCGACCTTCTGCGACGTCGAGACATTGACGACGGCGTCGATCACTTGCTCGGCAACATCGGCGATGCCGTCGGGACCGCGCGCCGCCGCCGGCTGCGCCGGCAGGACGATGACCGCCGTCATCAGTGCGGCAATCGCAGCGCCGCACCGCAGGACCCGCGCGAGGCGGCGAACGGAGAAATAGCAAAGCATGGAGGTCGTTGCTCCTGGCATTCGACTTAAGATCAGCGTCGAAACATGGGGGAAAGCTCTTGGAAAAAGCTTTTCGGCAAGGTGCCCGTGTCCCGCCCGGGACGCAAGACCATCATCGACCGCTCCGCCTATAAGCGGCCGGATTGGGGCGGAAAAGCGACTATATGGTTCGCCGCGGTTCCATCGCGAAACGGCTAGCCGCGCACCAGCCAGACGATGACGACGCCGACCAATGCCGAGACGATGCCGGTGATACGCAGCAAACCGTCCGGCGACTCCAGCACGGTCGCCATGGTGCGCTTCGCGCCGCCCGGAAACGCCGCGAGCAGGATGCCTTCAATGGCAAAGAACAGCCCAAGCGCGGCCAGGAAATCTTTCATGCCAACCGGACTATTTCGGCGAGGCGCTGGCGGCTGGGGCATTAGCCGGTACTGACGCGGCTGTGTTGGGCACCACTTTTCCGCTCGGATCGCCGAAATAGCGGAAGAAATCCGAGTCCGGCCGCAGCACGAAATGCGTATCGGAATGCTGCATGCTTTTTTCGTAGGCCTGCATCGAACGATAGAAACTGAAGAAACCCGGATCCTTGCCGTAGGCGTCGGCGAAGATCTGGTTGCGGGTGGCGTCGCCCTCGCCGCGGATGGTTTCCGCTTGCGACGTGGCGTCCGCCAGCAGCACGGTGACGTCGCGGTCGGCCCGGGCGCGGATCTCCTGGGCCTTCTGACTGCCCTGGGCGCGGAACTCGGCAGCTTCGCGCTGCCGTTCGGTTTGCATGCGCTGGTACACCGCCTGGCTGTTCTGTTCCGGCAGATCGACGCGGCGGATGCGGACGTCGACGATATGGATGCCGAAAGGCTGAGCGTCGCGATCGAGCTGATCGCGCATCTGCCCCATCAGCGCCTCGCGCTTGTTGCGCACCGCGTCGGCAAGGGTCGCTGCGCCGAGCACGCGGCGCAGCGCCGAATTCAACAGAATCGACAGCCGCGCATTGGCGTCTTCGACGCCGATGGTCTGATAGAATTTGAGCGGGTCGGTGATGCGGTAGCGGGCGAAGGCATCGACCACCAGCCGCTCGCCAGCCTGCGCGGCCTGCGCGAGGGCGGGATCGGACTTATCCTGACTCGAGGCGATCACCTCCTGCGCCGGCGATTCGACGTTGAGAATGCGCTTGTCGATATAGATCACGCTGTCGATGAACGGGATTTTTGCGTTCAGCCCCGGCTCGGTGATGACGCGCACCGGCTGCCCGAGCCGCACCACCAGCGCCTGCCGGGTCTGATAGACGGTGAAGAAGGTGCTGTAGGCCACAACGGCGGCGATCAGCAGCACGATGGCCGCGGCGCCGCCAACCAGACTGGGCTTCATTGGCTGCCTCCCGGTTGCGGCGCCGGCGCGGCACGCCCGCGCAGATCGTTGAGCGGCAGATAAGGCACCACGCCGGGACCGCTTTGCGGCCCGGTGTCGATGACCGTCTTGTCGGTGCCGCCGAGCACGCGTTCCATGGTTTCCAGATACATGCGTTCGCGGGTCACATCGGGCGCTTTTTTGTATTGCTCATAGACTTGGCTGAAGCGCGAGGTCTGGCCCTTGGCTTCGGCGACGGTCTGCTCGCGATAGGCTTCGGCGTCCTGGATGATCTTGGCGGCGCGGCCGCGCGCTTCCGGCACGACGCGATTGGCGTAAGTTTGCGCCTCGTTCTGCGCCCGCTCGAGATCGGAGCGTGCCGCCTGCACGTCGCGGAAGGCGTCGAGGACCTGGGTCGGCGGATCGACTTTCTGCAGCTGCACCTGCTGCACCAGCACGCCGGCGCCGTAATCGTCGAGGGTCTTCTGCATCAGTTCCTGGACCGCGGTCTCGATGGTCTGCCGCGCGCCGGTGAGGATCGCCTGGATGTTGGAGTGACCGATCACCGCCCGCATGGCGCTTTCGCCCACCGCCTTCACGGTCGACTCCGGATTCTGCACGTTGAACAGGTAATCGCCGACCTGACTGGGCTTGACCAGCCAGAACACCGAAAAATCGACATCGACGATATTCTCGTCGCCGGTCAGCATCAGGCTTTCTTCCGGCACGTCGCGCATCACCGAGCCGCGGCGCTTGTCGAAGCCGATGTCGATCTGATTGACGCGCAGCGCCTGCGGGGTGAGCGCGGTCTCGATCGGATAGGGCAGGTGATAATTCAGTCCCGGCGGGACCTCGCGCACGAACTTGCCGAAGCGCAGCACGACGCCGAGTTCGTCGGGCTCGACACGGAAGAAGCCGGAAAACCCCCACAGCGCGATCGCCGCGAGTGCGATCAGCGCGATACCGCGGCCGCCGAGATTGCCGGGCAGCAGGCCGCGCAAGCGGTCCTGGCTGCGGCGCAGAAACTCCTCGAGATCGGGTGGTTTCGGCCCCTGCGATTGCGGCCCCGAGCCCCACGGTCCTCGCGACCCCGAACCCCAGGGACCGCCGGGTTGGTTGCTCCACGGCATTTATTCGTCTCCTCGACGCTTTATCGGTTGCCGGGGGTTATAGGGTAGCGCCCGGCCGCTTACAACGCGCACGATTTGCGTCATTTGCGCCCTCCAATGCTAGATTCGCTATATGAGGCGAACTTGTGAAGCGCCTCACCCTATGCTCGATAGCGCGCGACCGATCCGTACTCGGCAGGATTCATTCGGTGAGGATAAGACTTCCATCAATTTCTTACGTCGTGGCCCGTAGTTGGCCTGACGGGATTATAGGCCGTAACAACGAGCTGCCGTGGAGTCTTCGGACTGACCTACAGCGGTTCAAGGCCATAACGCTTAATCATGTGATCATTATGGGAAGGAAGACCTATCTCTCTATTGGTCGGCCTCTCCCTGCACGCATGAGCGTGATTCTCTCACGTGCGTCTGAGTTCGACGTCCAGAATAGCTTTTGGAACGGTGGCGAAACGATGCTTCTCTGGACCGAAAACCGGGAGAGCGCTTTATTCTTCGCCGACGTCATTTCAATTGCCAAAGGAAAGCCCGATTTCTTCGTGATCGGAGGGGCCGAAATGTATCGGGTGTTCGGCGACCTGTTTAATAAAATCTACCTGACGGAGGTTCTCACGGGCGATGCGTTGCACCGCGAGCCCGGAGATGCAATTTTTGACTATAAAATCGACAATCGAAAATGGCAGACCATTCAGACCGAATACATACCCGCCGGTCCCAAGGATGATTTCCCATCGAGATACAGTGTTCTTGAGAGGAAGACTAAATCCGTTAGATACATTGAAACCAAGGATTACTATACAGAGCAACAGTCTAAAAAGTTATGGTTGGATCAGCAACTTGAACTGTTTGATGAAGCGATGGCCACCAAATCAAATTCTCCGATTAGCGTTTCATATCAGTATCAACTATTCGAGGATGACTCTCAGAAATACTAGCTACACCGCGACCGCGGCCTTGATATGCGGATGCGGGTCGTAGCCTTCGAGCACAAAATCCTCGTAGCGCAGCGCGAACAAATCTTTCGCTTCAGGATTCATTTTCAGCCTCGGCAGCGGGTGCGGCTGGCGCGTCAACTGCAGCCGCGCCTGGTCGAGATGGTTGAGATAAAGATGGGCGTCGCCCAAGCTGTGGATGAAGGTGCCGGGCCTGAGCCCGCAGACCTGCGCCACCGCAACCGTCAAGAGCGCATAGGACGCAATATTGAACGGCACGCCGAGAAAGATGTCGGCCGAGCGCTGGTAAAGCTGGCACGACAACGCGCCGTCCGCGACGTTGAATTGAAACAGGCAGTGGCAGGGCGGCAGCGCCATGCCCTCGATCTCCGCCGGATTCCAGGCGGTGACGATCAGCCGGCGCGAATTCGGATTGCGCCGGATCTCGGCGAGCACATTGCCGATCTGGTCGATGCTGCCGCCATCCGGCGCCGGCCAGGAGCGCCATTGCTTGCCATAGACCGGACCGAGATCGCCGTTCTCGTCGGCCCATTCGTTCCAGATCGTGACGCCGTGATCGTTGAGATATTTGACATTGGTGTCGCCGCGCAGGAACCACAGCAATTCGTAGACGATCGATTTGACGTGCAGCTTCTTGGTGGTGACGAGCGGAAAGCCCTGCTCAAGGTCGAAGCGCATCTGATGGCCGAAGATCGAGCGGGTGCCGACGCCGGTGCGGTCGCGCTTATCGACGCCCTCGGTGAGCACGCGTTCCATCAGGTCGAGATATTGGCGCATCGGTGGTTCGAGCTTTCCTTCCGCGACTCGGATCGGAGTCTAGCGTCAAATAAGCGGGGCACGAAGCGCGCGCCAGATCGGGCTGTGCGTTATGCGGCGAGACGGCGCAAGCGCCGATGTTTGTTGCGTTAATTCCGCTCCGGCGCCGCGGCGCCGGCGGCAAGCTTGCGCTGCATGTCCGCCACTTGGTCCTGCGGGACCAGCACATAGCCCTTGTCCGCCATGCATTCGTCGCCGACCTGATCGACCTCCGCGCCGCGGGTCGACGATCCGTCGCCATGATCGCCGCCCTGGACCGATCTCGCCCTCTCGTCGTTGCAGGTCGCGGTGTCGGCCGCGAATTGCCGGCTCAGCATCGGATCCGAGCTTGGCACGCGGCCGTCCGGCAGCAGATAGACCATCGGCTTGGCGCAGCCGGCAAGCGTCAGAATGGCGCCCAAAAGCGTGGCGCCCAACAGCATCGCGCAAGCGGTCCAATGCCTGGCCATCTCCAGCTCCTAGACCAAGCCGCCGAGCCCGAGCATCGCCGCGACCGCAAAGGCCAATAGCGGGTGCACGCGCACGAAGAAGGCGGTGACTGCGGTGCCGAGCGTGATCGCCACGGCGATCCAATTGTAGCCGGAACTGGTGGCGACCACGGCCGCGCTCGCCGCCGTCAGTCCGAGCGTCACCGGCACCAGGGCGCGGCTCAGAATGCCATACCATGCCGATTCCCGGAAATGCTCGGACGCCCGCGCCGCAAAAAAAGCGAACACGGCGCTCGGTCCGCACATCGCGGCCGTCGTCACCAGGCCGCCCGGTAAGCCTGCGACGTGATAGCCGATCAAGGTCACGATGATCAGGTTCGGTCCGGGCGTGAGCTGCGCCAGCGCGAACACGTCGCCGAATTCCCGCTCGGTCAGCCAGTGCTGCACGTCGACGGCAAAACGGTGCATTTCCGGCACCGCGGAATTGCCGCCGCCGATCGCGAACAAAGACAGCAAGGCGAAATAGCCCGCGAGCGTCAGCAGCGTTCCGCCCAAATCGTCTTTCATCCCGCACCGCGCGTCGGAACGAGCCACGCCAGCGCGATGCTCAGCGGTATGACGACCAGCAGCACGCCGGGCAGCGGCCAGTGCAACAGACCGATCGCAACGAAGGTCGCAAGCGCCATCAGCGGCCCGACCACGGCCCGATTGTGGAACAAGGGCCGCGCCATCTTGGCGACGGTCGCCAGCATCAGTCCGGCGGCGGCGGCAGCGACGCCGCCCAGCATGCGGCGCAGCGCCGGCAGATCGCCGTAATGGGCGTAAATCGCGGCGATCGCCAGAACCAGGAGCACCGGCGGGCCCATCAAGCCTGCGAAGGCGACGACACTGCCGAGCGGGCCGCGAAAGCGCGACCCCACAACCACCGAGAAGTTCAGGATGTTGCCGCCCGGCAGAAACGAGCACAGCGCGTAAGTCTCGTTGAATTGCTCCGGCGTGAGCCACTGGCGTTCTTCGACCATCATGCGCCGCGACCATGCCAAGACGCCGCCGAAGCCGGACAGCGAGATCTTGGCGAAGGCAATGAAAATTTCGCCGAGTGTCGGCCGCACCTGTGGCGGCGGTGACGCGGCGGCGGAATCCGGAACCGGCGATGCGGCATCGAGCGGCGTTTGCGGCGGCAGGGACATGCAAAGACTTCGCGATCGAGGCTTGGCGATTCTGGCTTGGCGATTGAGGCTTGGCGCTTAGGGCTTGGCGCTTAAGGGTCGGCGATTGTGACGGTTGGCTTACGTCAGTGTAACCCCATCGTTAATCCGGCGAAAACAATTGCCGCATAAACACGTATTAACGGCCTTCCTGCCGTTGCGGCGCCTCCCATGACCCCCGTTCATCTGCCGATCGCAGCGAAAGCCGTGTTGCTGATTGCGGCACTCGGCGTCTTGTCGATCGCCGCCAATGTGCTGTGTCTGCGGCAGTTCAACGAACTCGAACGGCTCAATAACGTCGTGATCGGGCAAGTCGCGCCGGCGCGGCTCGCGCTCGCCGAAGCCAAGACCGCGATCGAGTCTTTCGGCATTGCCGCTTACAAGACCTATTCGTCCTCCGACAGCGGCCAGGCCATGGAGTCGGCGGGCGATATCGAGGACGAATACAACGCCGCCAAGGGCGCGCTGAACAACGTGCTCACCGATGATCCGGCCAAAATCGACGACATCCGCCGAATTCTCGGCAAGCTGGAGTTGGCTCACGGCATCGCCGTCGACCTCAAAACCGCGGTGAAGGGCGGCGATTGGGATGGCGCCAAGCGCATCGTCGATCTCAAATTCGACCCGGCGCGCGACGACGTCACCTCGCAGATGAATCGGCTGATCAATATTCTCGGCGGCGAGGCGCGTTCCGCCGAGGCGGAAGTGGCCGAGCGCAGCGCCGCCATGTTCCGAACCACGGTCGGCATCCTCGTCGCCGGCACGGCGGCGGCGCTCATCGGCGCCCTGCTGCTGAGCCAGTTTTATATTTCCCGGCCGCTGCGGCGGATGGCCGAGACCATGAGCCGGATGGCCGAGGGCGATCTCGGCGCCCGCATCGAGGGTGATCGGCGCGCCGACGAGATCGGCGCCATGGCGCGCGCGGTTGCGGTCTTCCGCAACAACGCCATCGCGCTCGGCGAGGCCGCGGCGGCGCGCGCCGCCGATCGCGCGCGGGCGGAAGCGGAAAAGTCCGCGGCGCTGGAAACCGTCGCGGTCGCGTTCGAGCGCGACATCCTGGCCATCGCCGGTTCGGTCGGCGCCTCGGCCACCGAGCTTGAAGTCTTCGCCCGCGGCATGGCCGCGGTGCTGGAGGAATCGCAGCGTCATGCCCACACCGCCGCCGCGGTCGCCGGCGACACCACGACCGGCGCCGCCGGCGTCGCCGCCGCGATCGAACAATTGTCCGCCTCGATCGGCGAGATCGGCGCCCAGGTCGCCAATGCCTCCGGCATCGTCGCCACGGCGACGCGCTGCGCCGGCAACGCGCTGACCCATACGTCGGCGCTGGTGACCACCGTCAAGGATATCGATCAGGTCGCCTCCATGATCACCGCGATCGCCAGCAAGACCAATTTGCTGGCGCTCAACGCCACCATCGAGGCGGCGCATGCCGGAGCTGCCGGCCGCGGCTTTGCCGTGGTGGCGCAGGAGGTCAAGGCGCTGGCGGCGCAGACCACGGCGGCCTTGGCGGAAATCAAGTCGAAGACAATGTCGGTCGGCCGGGTCATCGAGGTGGTGCAGGGCGCCAATGAAGCCATGGCCAGTTCGATGAGCGACGTAAAGACCATTTCGGCTGCGATTTCCGATTCCGTCGAGCAGCAGAATCTGGCGGCGCGCAAGATCGCCGAAAGCGTCGACGGCGCCGCCGCGCGCACCCTCCAAGTATCGAGCAGCATCGCCGGCGTCAGCGAACTGGTGCGCCAATCGTCATGCGGCGCCGATCGGCTGTTGGCGGCGGCCGCGGCGCTGAACGGCCAGGCCGCCCAGCTCGGCCGCGACGCCAAGGATTTTACCAGCCGCGTCCGCGCCGCGTAGCGCTGCGAGGTGATCGGCACTACGTTCGTCATTGCGAGCAAAGCGAAGCAATCCAGCTCTGAGCCAAGGAGCTGGATTGCTTCGTCGCTTCGCTCCTCGCAATGACGAGCGTCGGTTCCGGGTGCCACGACATGAAGCAGCCCGCGGTCTATATCCTGGCAAGTCGGCGAAACGGCACGCTCTATACCGGCGTCACGTCGAACTTGCTGCAACGTGTTTGGCAACATCGCACGGGAGTCGTCCCTGGCTTTACGAAGCGGTATGGCTGCAAGATTCTCGTTTGGTACGAGCTATATTCGACAATGCCGACCGCCATTACCCGCGAAAAGCAAATCAAGGGCGGATCAAGAAAAAGGAAGTTGGCGATCATCGAAGGGGCGAACCCGACCTGGCGCGATTTATACGAGAAACTGATTTAATCCGTCATTGCGAGCGAAGCGAAGCAATCCAGCGCTGAGCCCAGGAGTTGGATTGCTTCGTCGCTTCGCTCCTCGCAATGACGGCAGGCACGAGGCAAGTCCTCAACTCAGCAGCGCCCGTAGAAACGCCGCCGCTCGCTCATAAATGCCCGGCGCCTCGCTTTCGCGTGGCCCGCCGATGGCGAGTTTTAGATCCTCGCCGTGCCGCGATTTTTGCACCCGCAGCCAAAGCGGCGCGCGGCTGAGCCGATCGGTGTCGCCAAGCTTCACGATCAGAAGCGGCCGGCGGCAGCCATGCGCAAGCTCCTCGGCCAGCACCGTGCCGGCCGAAACCGCCAAATCCCCGGCATCGACGAGGATCATGCATGCATCGGCGTCGCGCACGTTCCACTCGGTGCGCTGCGCCGGATCGGCAAGCGGCGTCTCTTGGAGGAGCGGATATTTGGCCAAAAGCCCGGGCGGCTCCGGCAAATCCTCGGCCCAGCCGCCCTGCGGGCACCATCCGCCATAGAGGACGCCGCGTTCGATCGCCACGTCGAGCACGGCGCGGTCGACGCCGGTTTGGCCGCCGGAGAGAAGGATCATTGGTGCAAACCGCCGTAGCCTGAATGAAGCGAAGCGAAATCCGGGAGAAAAATGCACCGCAGCATCTGATCTTCACTTTATCGGCGATCACGCCGCATAGACAGGCTCCGCGCCCGTCAAGATGTGCCGTTTGCGGATATAGTTGCGGCTCGTCTGGATGGCCTTGCGGTCGACGAGATCGACCGGTCGGGCGGGCAAAGTTTCCAGCCTCCTTGAAAGCGAGAAAGTGCCCGAGATCGTCCTCTTGCGCTGCGAACTCGACCAGAAAATCGACATCGCTTCGCGCCGGGTCGAAGTCGTCACCCTGCGCCGCCGAGCCGAATATGTCGAGCCGCCGCACGTGGAAACGGCCGCACAGCGCAGCGATCTCGGACCGGCGTTCCGCGATCAAGGGCGGCATGGTGGTTTCCGACTCGAGATAGGCGAGGTTAGCACATCAGCGAGTAGGCAGATTAGCCGGAGGCGTAATCCGCCGCCTCGGTATAACCAATGGCGGATTACGCTCCCCCAGTCCGCCCTACGCGCTCTTACACGGGAAGGACGCCACTCAATCAAATAAGTATAGTCCCGATTAAACGATAGGGAAAATGGGCAAGAAAGGTGCGCAGTGCTTAAGCGTGTTCTTCAGCGGGCGGTTGTCCGCGAGCGGCTGCCAAAGCTTGTTGCTTCTGCTCCTCGGTTATGATGGCCCGATCCGGAGCGGTGCCAATATAACGGCGAACGAATTCAAGCTGCGTTGAATCGGTTGCCCAGACGAATTGACGTGCTTGGCTGACGACCGCCTTATTTAGAAGCTTCACAAGATTCGTCGGCCGGTAACCTGCAAATGATCGTGCGATCTGCTCGTCATGCGCCGAGAGAAAAACGATGGTCGGCGAAATAGGGAGGGCGATATAAGCACGCTGATCGGCAAGGCCAAAGGGCATGACTATCGGCCGATCAGAAGTGAGTAACCTGACTTTGGAGTGTGAAAGATCGTGGCGGGTCCAGCGCATGTTAAATATTGTCGGCCCCACTCTTTCGTTGCTTATGGTTTCCATCAAAAAATTTGACGCTGCGATCTGGGGTGCCGCGGGATTTGTGAGTGCAATATACCCTTGGAAAGTTTTCGGATCACCCGGTTGGCGACGCGCCGAGTAATCAGCTTCCAAGGCTCTCATCCCCTCCAGCCACATCGTCGCGATGTGATCCTTAATGATGGTCACATTTTCGGGATTCCGAAAGAGCAAAGAAATAAGGAAAGTGGCCCAGGCAGTTCGTTCGTTACCTGTCCATAGTGTTCTGTCGCCCGTCAGTATCTTATCGAGCGCACGCGAAGCATCGTTGTCGAGTGGCGACATGAAATGCTTTTCGACGTGCTGAATATACTCTTCAGGGACACCATCAGTCCGATAAAGATCCCGGATAAATCCGGTAGCGCTCGGATGTTTAGGTTGCGCAAGAACCTTGCCGTAGACCTTCTTAATTTCGCACAAGTTACCATCCTTCTCGGCCCACTGACTGAGGTAAAACGCCGGGTTGTAATGGTGTTTGCGCGGGTCTGCCATCGGATGCCGATGTAATGTTCCCGCATTGCAGATCAAGTCCGCCAATGGCAGCCATGGAAAGCGTGTCCTCCATTTGAGGACGACTGACTTGACAATCGTCCCTGTTTCGGATACACTGCCTTCCGAATCTCGCTCGTGAAGGACGCCGTCGGGGAGGGTACTCCCCAGCGGTTGGGGCGAGTGCGGTGCCTGCGGGCGGGGCCATACACTCCGTTCTCGGGCGGCTTGGGCATCAACCTGCCGGCACTATGACCGGCGCGCGAGGTGCTCGCTGGACTGGGACAGGCCGGGGCGGGCGTAAGAACCCGCTCAAACTGCGCGAGGTCAGCGCCCCCCGGTTGGGGTGAGCT
>Ga0181526_10000086_pt1 | contig 91802 bp, 75 predicted proteins | sample PEATcosm2014_Bin_35_FD_119750 | JGI IMG/M metagenome (GOLD analysis project Ga0181526, IMG submission 119750) | Peatland microbial communities from MTU Mesocosm Facility, Houghton, MI, USA - PEATcosm2014_Bin06_30_metaG | ecosystem: Environmental > Terrestrial > Soil > Wetlands > Peat | place... | reverse complement strand
TTTTCTCTCTGTGTTCTCTGCTCTCTGTGGTTAAATGATTCTTCTTGGCGTGGCCTTTTCCGAGCCCCTTTCTTTGTGTTCTTTGTGCTCTTTGTGGTTAAATAAACTCTTCATGCCTTGGCCTTTTTTCTCTGTGTTCTTTGTGTTCTCTGTGGTTAAAAAAAATCTTTGTGGTTAAATAAATATGTGCTCTTTCAGGTCATTTTCGAGGACCCGGACTTGTTGGTCATCAACAAGCCCGCCGGCTTGGTCTGCCATCCCACCAAGGACGGCGAATGGTCCAGCCTCATCGGCCGGATGCGTCTTTATCTGGGCGCGGAAGGACCGGCGCACTTGATCAACCGCCTTGACCGCGAAACCAGCGGCGTGGTTCTTGCCGCGAAAAACCCGTTCGCCGCCGGGCTTTTGGGCAAACTCATGGAATCCCGCGCCGTCGAAAAGGTCTATCTGGCCATTGTCCACGGCTCGATGCGCGCCGACGCCGGATGCATCGATTTGCCGCTGGGCCGGGACGACTCCAGCCAGGTCGCTGTCAAGCATTGCGTTCGCCGCGACGGCGCACTGGCCCTGACGGAATTCCGGGTGGATCGGCGCTTTCGCCGCGCGGAGGGTCAGTTCACCCTCCTGCGCGTGCGTCCAAAAACGGGACGGAAACATCAAATCCGCATCCACCTGGCCGCCGTCGGCCATCCCGTCGTCGGCGACAAACTTTATGGCGGGGATGAAGATTTGTACCTGGCGCTGGCGCAAAACCGCCTGACCGACAGCCAGCGGCGGCAGTTGATATTGACGAATCACGCGCTCCACGCCCATTCGATCCGCCTCGAGTGGCACGGGCAGGAGAAAGTATTCCAAGCGCCGCCCGACGATGATTTCACCGGCTTTGTCGGCGAACCGGGGATTCAAAGCCCTCTCATTCCACTCCCTCTCCCGCCGGAGGGAGAGGGCCGGGGTGAGGGAAAGCAAGTGCTCTCTGTGGTTAAATGATTTCTTCATGCCTTGGCCTTTTCCGAGTCTTTTTCTCTCTGTGTTCTTTGTGCTCTCTGTGGTTAAATGAATTCTTCATGCCTTGGCCCTTTCCGAGCTTTTTTTCTCTGTGTTCTCTGTGCTCTCTGTGGTTAAATGATTTCTTCATGCCTTGGCCCTTTCCGAGCTTTTTTTCTCTGTGTTCTTTGTGCTCTCTGTGGTTAAATGATTTCTTCGCGGTTGGGGAAGACCGGGAATGTCGGTTTCCCGACAGGGCAAAGGTGGCCAATCAGTGAAATGTCAATTTCTGCCTGCTTTCTTTGTGCTCTTTGTGCTCTATGTGGTTAAATCACGGTTTTCCGCAGTTTGCCGCCCTTTTCCACCAAAATCCTCAAAAAAAACACCGCCACCACCGCCATTTTGGCATCCATCCGGCGCCATATTCATTGCAAGTCATTGTAATGGAGCAGGTTATGCAGGAATTGATGAGCGGTAAAAAATATGCAAAAAAAATGAAAAAAACCCTTTACATTTGTCCCAAAACAGGTCAATATGTCTCCAGATGCTTACCAAAAGCACAGTCGAAAAAAAGTTGAAAAAAACCTTTGACAGGCTTTTTGGCATCTGCCATATTAATCCACACACGGATACACACAGAAACAACAGATAAACAAAGAAAGCAAAAATATGAGAACAAAAACACTCGCCCTTTCCGCGCTGATCGGCCTGCTCGGCAGCGCCTCAGTAATGGCCGGGAATGTATATTCAATCAACGCCGTCGGTTACATCAACGTGACCGTTGTCCCCGGGTTCAACATGATCAGTTGCCCGTTGATTTGCTCGCCCGACAACACCATCGGCACACTGTTCAACAATGGCGGCGGCCCTGCCACCAGCAATCAATACAACAATTGGTCAGTGTATCAGTGGGATACAGCTCTAACTCCTGCCAGCTACCTTAATGATAGTGCTTCGGCGAAATCAGCCAATAAACTTGGTTACGTTAATGGATGGACAGCCGGTGGTACAATTACGCTTAATCCGGGCCAGGCTGCATGGGTTCAAAATTCCTTTAGTACCAATGTAACTGTGACATTTGTGGGAACAGTTCCGCAGAATGGTTCGCCCTATTTGACCAATGTCCTGACACAAGGTTTCAACATGGTCAGTTCAGCCATCCCAATGTCGGGAGATCTGACTGTCAACACCAATACGCTCATGACCGGTTTTCCGGGGAATAATGATTCCGTTTATGTTTGGGATACCGCTTTGACACCATCGGCTTATGACACCACGGACGTCTATGGCTCTAAGCACCATACGTGGACTTCAAACCCAACGACGGCCAATGTCACACAAGGCTTTTGGTATCAGGTCTTTAGTGCCGCCCCGGAAACTTGGGTGGAAAATTTCGCAGTAAACCCGTAATCGAAACTAACTAACACAGAACAATAAGAACTCTAAAAACTAACAACATATATGAAAAAAACACTAACAATAATTGCACTGTTGGCCGGAGCCACTGGTGTGTATGCACAAGGCACGGTTGAATTGGGCGACTATGTCGGCGGTGGAGCTCCATTCGGCATCACCATTTGGTCTCCACAACTGGCGACTCCTACGGTGGAAACGCAGGGCCAGTGGGCTAATGATCTGAATGCGGGTGCCACAGTTTACACAGGCGTTCCGCTCGGTGGCGCAGCCACGGGGTCGGGTCCGACAGCATACGGAAACGGCAGCCTTTGGACGCTTGCCGTATTTGCCGCTCCCGGAGTTGGTAATGCGGCTGGGGTGACAGCGGCGGAAGCCGCAGGCACGCCTGTCTTCACATCGCTGTTCTTCACCAGTGGTGGTGTTGGATCTGCGAATGCAGGCACCCAGGGTAATGATACTGCTGGAGCATGGGTTAAGAATTATCAGGTGCCTACGGCATCAACCCTTGCTCTCTTCCCAGGCGGTGCCACGTTCCAACTGGCGGCTTGGTACAACGGCAGTGGCCTGACCTTGGCCGAAGCGGAAGTGACCCCTCAAATTCCTTGGGGCTTGTCAACCGAAGGCTCTATTGCTAGTCTTGGCAATAATGGTTCACCACCCGCCACAGTTACGACATTGGGTGGTGCAAGTCCCGCGATCACCAGCTTCAGCTTGCAGGAAGTTGTTCCTGAACCGAGCACGATTGCTCTTGGTGTGATGGGCGCATCAGCCTTGCTGTTCCGCCGTCGCAAATAAGCGCACAGAGTTCTTTAAGTCTCACGGAGCCGCCCTTTCGGGCGGCTCTTTTTTTATCTCCACACCCGGTAGGGTGAGACTCCGTCGAACCCCAATTCGATTTGTTGAGAGGGGCAGGGGGACTGGCAGGGTGCGGCTCCGGCAAACCCCATCTCGATCTATCCATGGCCCCGGTAGGGTGAGACTCCGTCGAACCCCATCTCGATTTGTCCACCGTCGAACCCCACCGATTTCGAATTCACCAGCGGAGCGGATTCATCATTCCCTGATATGGCCACTCCTCGAGGCCTTTCACAAGCCCTTTGCGCAACGGGTTTTCACGAACATAATTCCATTTCTCCCTGTAGCTCTCCTCGCGGCGAAGCCGATGATGAAATGGATTCGGCTGCCAGCGGCAACTCGTGTCTTCATGCAAGCGGCGGAATTGCCGTTCCCAAAATGTCACCCATTTTTCCACGGTAAAACTCAAATCATGTGGAGCGCAGAAAAGATGCAGATGGTCCGGCATGAGCAGATAATAACCCACCAACCATGCCTGCGCGGATTCCCAGGCGGTACGGAGGTGTTCATGCACAATGGAGTCGGCCAGCCACGGCTTTCGATCTTCCGTGCAAACGGTGAGGAAAACAATCGTTGGCTGGCCGGAATAGACATGAACCCCGCGAGCAGGATGTTTGCGTCCGATGTCATCATAAGGAACGTTGCCGGGCATGAGCTCAAAATGGCAGATGGATTCGAAATCGTCAACGGTGGGGTGAGACTCCGTCGAACCCCATTTCGATTTGTCCATCGTCGAACCCCATTTCGATTTGTCCATCGTCGAACCCCAACTCGATTTATCCACATCCCCCGGCAGGGTGAGACTCCCTTGGCGCGCCATAGCCTTCGGCGACGGCAGGCGTCGAACCCCATCTCGATTTATCCATGGCCCCCGGTAGGGTGAGACTCTGTCGAACCCCATCTCGATCTATTCACGGCTCGACAGAGTCTCGCCCTACCGTGTCAACCATAACCCAACGCGCGGCAGTACGGCTCCAGCACCGGCAATATCGGCCCAAGATGATTCTCGTAGGCGCGCCCCCGCGCCACGGACCGCACAAACACCGGCTGGCTGTTTTCCCTCGCTCTTTTTTGTCGGTTAAAGGCGAATCTTTGCTCGATTTCGGATCGCGTTGGTGGGAGAATTATCTTGATTCAGCCGAACGATAAAGGCCCATGAAAAAATACCTGATGTTTTTGCTCACGTTAACCCTCCTCACGGCCACTAATCGTCTGCCCGCCCAAGGCACGGCCTTCACCTATCAAGGCCAGCTTCAATACAACGGCAGCCCGGCCAATGGCACCTACAACCTGACCTTCTCGCTCTACAATACGAATAGCGGGGGCGCCAGTGTGGCCGGGCCGGTGACCAACAACGACGTCGTTGTCACCAACGGCCTGTTTGCCGTGGCGATTGATTTTGGCCCCAACGTGTTTGCCGGCCAGTCCAACTGGTTGCAGATTGGCGTGGCAACCAACGGGGTCAATACGTTTACCACGCTGGCACCTCGACAGGAATTGACGCCGGCGCCGTATGCGATTTACGCGGAAGGCGCCAATGCGACAGGGCTTATCGGAACAATCCCTGCGGCCAATTTTGGCGGCAGTTACAACAACACAGTGTCGTTCAACAACGGAGCAGACAGTTTTGACGGCTCGTTCTATGGTCTGTTTTACGGCGCCAGTTTCATCGGCGGCATTTTCACCGGTGACTTTCTTGGCAACGGCAGCGGGTTGACCGGCCTTGGCGCTTCCGCCATCAGCGGCACCATTTCACCAACGAACCTGCCTTTCAATGCCTTAAACTATTGGGTTGCGACGAACGGAAGCGATACAAACAAAGGCAGTTGGTTTAATCCCTTTTTAACAATTTCAAACGCCGTTTCTGTGGCGCAAGCCGGAAGCGTTGTTAGCGTGCTTCCCGGATTATATCCCAATTGGGGCAACCTTGCGAAAGAAGGAGTTACCTTGCAGTTTTATGGGCCGTCGTGCATAGTCAGCAATTATGCCACCAACGCGATTTCAAACTCAACCAACGCGATTTTCAGCACCGCCGGGGGCACAACCCATTTTTCAGTTTTGGGTTATCCAACCCTCATTTACAACACGGGCCTTGACTTTTACGGCTCCACCAACAAACACGGTATTCCCACATTCATAGGGGCGTCCAATTCCGCTTCTGCCATTTATATTAACAACGCGGCGGCGGCGGGTATTTTGCAAATAGACAACATTCAGTTTTCTTCATATCAAAATGCATTGCTTGATATTGCCCCGGTTATGTTGTTGAATTGTTCCAACATAAACATTACCGTAAACTATATTTCCAATCTAACTGCCTATACCACCTATTGCTATACCAACGGAAGCCGCTCCCAATGTTATGCGGAGGATGGTGGCCTCACCGAAGGCGTCCTTTTTGGCGGCGGCAGGGTGTTTTTCACCGGCAGATGGATTGATTATTTTCCATATGGCTCGATAAGGGAACAGGAGAATTATGCTGCTTATTCCTATCCAACCACCAACATTGTCCACTGGAATGTGGATCAGATTGATGGCTTTATTTGTGTGACGGCTTCAGACAGATATTACGAGTCCTATTTCAACACCGCCTTCATCAATTCGACCAACGCCACCAGTGCGGCCACTTTCAGCGGCGGCTCGACATGGCTTACGGCCCAGCGGATTTTGGAACCTGATGGGGGGACGGTCTTTTTAAGTGGAGGCGGCCAGTTGGTTGCGAATATCGGAAGTTTGGATTGTCCGGGTGACTATATCACAACTTTCTCTGACTCAGATGCTCACGGAGCATTAAATGCCCTTTATGCAACGGTGATTAACTTTGCTGGTGCCGCGGCTGGAAACATATCGGGCAACATTTCCCTGGCCGGCGCAACGAACTATGTCAATGCGCCGCAGTATCACAGCCCGTGACTGCCAACGAACAAGTGTAATATCGTTGTGACGAATCCCGGTAGGGTGAGACTCCCTTGGCGCGCCAAAGCCTTCGGCGACGGCGGCCGTCGAACCCCAACTCGATTTATCCATGGCCCCCGGTAGGGTGAGACTCTGTCGAACCCCATCTCGATCTATTCACGGCTCGACAGAGTCTCACCCCACCGTCTCAAGAGTACCCCAACGCGCGGCAGTACGGCTCCAGCACCGGCAATATCGGCCCAAGATGCTTCTCGTAGGCGTGCCACCGCGCCACGGACCGCGCATACACCGGCTGGCTGGCGTCGTGATACGTGGGCGAATACATCCGCTTCTTGCTGCTCTTCTCGTGGAATCGTCCCTGGGCCTCGTCCCATCCCAATCCAAGAAACTCAGTGACCCGGCGTCCCTCCTTCTCCAGATCGGCCACGATGTCTTCATAGCGCGTCTCCATCCAGGCCAGGCCCTCCCATTGCCGCACCGCCAGCCAGACATCCATTAGATTCGCATAATGCCGGGCGGTCCGCTCCAGGGAGAGAAAGTTCGCATTGAACGGATTGAGCACAATGTTCTGAAAATAACAACTGATCACCACGTCGCGCGGATCGCGCAACGCGATGAGAACGCGCAGTTCGGGGAAGACCCGCAGCCAGATGCGAAGTTTGGCGGTGGGCGATGGGTTCTTGTCAAGAATCAACTTCCCATCCAAATTCCCCCCCCAATCCCTCTGGATGGCTTCCAGATAGCGGCGGCGAATGACATTGAGGCGCGGGACGGAAATCTGCGGCGAATTGTTGAACAACTGGCAGACAATCATCGTAAAAGCGCGCGCCTCATCCAACGCAGCCACGCCCGGATGCGCGCCAAGAATCTGCTCCAAAAGCGTCGTGCCGCTGCGCGGATGCCCTCCGAGAAACGCCAGCTTCGGCATGGCGCAACGGGCGCGCTCGGGAAACTCCCTGGCCCAGGTGCGAAGAATATCCTTGGGCAGCTCCTGGCTCGAACGGCGGTATTGCCCCGCTTCCTGGTCGTATTCCTGCAACATCGCTTCGACATCCCCCAAACGCCGCACGAGGTTTTTGGCCTCAAGCAACATCTGCATCGCCTCGTCAAAGCGGTCAGTCCGGTTGAGCACCTCGGCCAGTTCATACCGGCTGGCATACTGCACGTACTGGTGTTGGGGTCCGGACGCGATCAAATCACGCAAATGGCGTTCGGCGTCCTCGATTTTATTTTCGCGCCGGTCGAGGAGCGCGGCAAAGTAGCGGGCCTGGTCATCTTGGGGATCAATCGCCAGGCAGGAATCAATCGCCTCGCGGGCCTCCGCGAAGCGATGGTTCTGCTCCAATAAAATCGCCAGCGCCATGCGCGGATTGATGCCCTTGGGGTCGGCCGCAGCCGCCTTCTCGAACCAGGCCCGGGCCTTTTCCGGCTGGCGCAGACCCTGGTATTGATGGCCGATTTGCAGCATGAACTCGCTGTTGCGCGGCTCCAGTTCCATCGCCTTGTTCCAGACCCGTTCCGCCAGATCCATTTGGCCCGCCCCTCCCGCCGCGGCCCCATACTCCAGCCAAATCCGGGCCTTCTGCGGGAATTGCCGGCTCAGCTTCTCATAAGCCGGCAGCGCCTGGGAAAAGTTGCAATACGTCAAAAGCTCGCGAGCCTCGTTCAGTTTCTTATCGGATACAGCCGGATTCATGATTTCTGAGTCTTAATCCTAATCCTAATCCTAATCTTCGCACAATCGGATTAAGCGCAAAAGCGGCAGAGGGCCGCCGCAATCCAAGACGCTGGTGCGTTCTCTGTCGGCTGCGAATGGCGCGAAGCGTTTTGGAGTGCGCCAGCCCTCTGGTGCTTTGAGTGTGGCAATTCTTCGTCGCGCGGTCACAAACACCAACATGTTGATTCGAACTTCGGGATTAAGATTAAGAGCCAGAAACTGCCACCCCAAAAAACAACTTTTCAGTTGGCTAAATTTATACACCTTCTAAGGCCCCGAAAGACGAAAAGCAGTAACATGTTACTGGTCTGTAGCTCCTTGTGTTACCGGCTAAGTCGTTGACTATCAACGATGTAACCGATGTTACCCCTTTTCCGGACCTATCATCCATTTTGCAGAAACCCGCAATGACCAATGGCTGGCTGGCGCAACTCTTGGTCATTTGGATACTGGTCCTTCCGGTTCTGTCATTCGAAACCCCAAAAAACTGGACACGAAACGATTCCAATTGGGGAACGGCTGCGCCACATCAATAATCACGGAACAGGGGGTGGCCCCCCACGGATTGCAGGAGGTCCCTGACTCCCCGATCCTTGTCCTGACAATTCTGATGCCGCTTGCGCGACTGACGGAGGGAGCGGCGGACCATTCCCGCCGTGCAATGCATCATAGATGATCATGGCGGCTGCCTGTGCTTCTGGAGAAGCCACCTGCGTTGGAACAGGATTTCCAACTTGCCCCGTGTTTTGCGTCCCTGACATTAGTGTGGTTGCTATTTGCGCCCCCGTCCCGCCGGCAACCGATACTCCTGCTCCTCCGTAAGATGCTCCGCCTCCATAAGATGCGGGGCCGGTGCCGCCGCCGCCATAACCGCCGCCACCACCGCCGGCAACCGACACTCCAGATCCTCCGGATCCTCCTCCGAAGGACGCTGAATTGCCACCGCCGATAGTCGTCACGCCGCCACCACCGCCGCCGCCGGCAACAGTTACGTTTCCGTATGGTGAGGAATCCCGGCTTCCTCCCGCGATAATGGCGGATGATCCGTCGTGGGCCGTTGCCGTGGCCGCAGGTGCTGGCGGCCCGCCATGCGCAACCGCTGCTGGTCCGGGCGGCGTGGCGCCTTTGCCCCCCGCCCCTGCCAGGCTGTTGCTCAGCACCGACAAGGTCATCGCCGTGCCGGATACAAGGACATCCACCTCCTGCTGATCAGGATGAACTCTAACCAATTCCAGAACATCGTCTCTTTCGCCGGGCGCCAACTTGAAATAAGTGGTCTGGCTCTTCGCATCTTTCGGCGGTATCGAGAACAGAACCCGGACATCGTCCCCGACCTTTATAATGCCATTCAGATAAACCTTTGGCAGGTCCACGGGTTTTTTCTCGGCGGAAGGGGGCGGCGGTGGCGGATTCAGCCGGAATACATTTCTATCAATGATAACCGCGTAGGGATTGGAATTATCACCGGCCCCATCCGAAATGCTTGGTGGATGTGCTGTTGCACCGACACTCGTGAGCGCCCGCAGGGGACTCGCCAGGGCCATCACGACGCCGATGACACAGGCCGATGTCAGTTTCAAATTCACCATATCAACATAGCTGCAAACAGGAAAAACACCAGTCCAATCGCAAAGTTTCGCGGGCGGTTTTGGGTGCCTCTTTTGGTCCGCTGTTCCTCCTAATCTTAATCCTAATCCTAATCTCTTGGTTTTCATTTGAGGCAGCGATTCCATCGTATTGAGAAGATTAAGATTAAGAGGAGGCAATGGCGGTGGTCAGATCGTCCATATTGACACTTGGCCTGCTTGCCGATACTCTTTTGGGGTCAGAATGGCGCGTTCGTCTATCAGTTAGGACACGGCCCTCTCAAGGCTGAAAGACGGGTGCGATTCCCGTACGCGCTACCATCCTTCCTTTCAATCCCGTTTCAGATCACAGTTGAAAATCCATTGGGATTCTGGCATCAGTGTTCGCTTTTATGCGACTGAGCATTAGTTTTCGGGAATGTGTGTCATTGATGCTGGCAGTGGCGGGTCTGCCATACATGGCGCCCGGCGCAACAAATGACGCCGCCAATGTCGCCGCTTGGTATCATTGCGCCGGCGGCGCGCAATTGACCGGCAACACGAACCTTCCGACCCTCCAGAAGGCTCTCGCCCTGCCTTCGGCGGCTCCAGTTCGGGAATTGGTCCTGGCAAGAATTTCCGGGTTGCTGGCCGGCAGCTTCCAGTGTGGAACGAATTCGTCCGCAGCCCTTTTGCTTGAACCGTTGTTGAGCGATGTTCTGCAAACGGAATCCCTGGGCAGCTTCGGCGGCTCGGCAACCAACCCCCTCAATTTTGTCCTTGCGCTGCGGTTGGACGCAAAACGGGCGCAATTATGGCAGGATAATCTCGGCAAGGCGTTCGGCGGACCCGGCGAAAAATTTGCGACGGAAGAATTCAACGGATGGCGGTGGAACAGGGGTGCGTCGGATTCATTTTGGATTGTGCCCGCCCGCGATTGGTTGCTGGTTGGCCGCGGCAATGAGTTTTTGCCGGTTCAAGCCGAATATCTGCGCCAGGTGAAGCTGCACGGGTGCCCCGCCCCGCCATTGACAGACTACTGGCTGGAAGCGGACGTGGATTGGGCGCGCCTGGCCGCCTGGTTTCCAGACTGGTCGCAGTTGTTGAAACCGGCGCGCATCAAGGTCAGTGTCGCCGGCGAAAATGACACCCTGCGCCTGACAGCACGGGTGGTGTATCCGGAGGCAATGCCATGGAAATCCGGCTCGTGGCAAATGCCGGCGGATCTTGTGCAAGGCCCGATCATCAGTTTTACCGCCGGGCAGGACGTCGCGGCATTCCTCAATCTGGGTCCGGCCTTCTCCCGCTTGGACGGCCATCCGTTGACCAACCAGTTTTACGTCTGGGCACTGAGCGGAATGCCCTTCCTGACTTACATGGCCTGGCCGATGGTGAACGCCTCCAACGTTTTGGAAAAGCTGTCAACTGAAGCGTCAGCCGCCTTTAATCCCGGGTTGAAACGGTTCAACGGCACTGAACTGCTCTGGGTGGCGAACCAGCGCAAGCTTGTCCTGTCGCACTTGCGGGTGATGTCGCCCACCTTGGAGGCTGTGCAGGACAAAACCGTGGAATTTTCACTCTTGTCTTTGTTCCCTCTTATGCGCGCGAACAAGCCCGCGCCGGACGAGTTATGGAAACAGATCAAAGGTCGCACCAATCTGGTTTATTATGATTGGGAATTAACCGGTTCTCGATTGCAAATATGGCGGTTGCTGGGCCGCATGTTATTGACCCGCCGGCATGTGCCAACGGACGACGAAGCGGAAGCAAGCAGGATTGAAGACAAATGGCTGGGCGAATTGGGGGTGTTGGCGGGGAACACCATCACCGAGATAACGCGCGTCGCGCCCAACGAACTGTCCGTGGTTCGTAATGCGCCGGTTGGTTTTACCGGGATTGAGATGTTTCTGCTTTCGGACTGGCTGAGCGCCGTTGGCTCCCCGCCGATTGACTCTCGACCACCGGCGCATTGAACCTTAAGCTTGCCTCCATGCAATTCCAAATCATCTTCAATCCGATCAGCGCGGAGGAGCTGGCCCGGATGCCGCGCGAACTGCAGCTTCACATCCTCGGCGAATTTCGCGGCCTGCCCCAGGAAGTTCTTAAAAGCGATTTGATCCATTTCGGCAAACTGGAACGCGCGGGCAAAACCCTGCATCGCTTTCGCCTGGGCGATTACCGCGTCTATTTCGAGCGGCATGAATTGGGCGTTGTCGTCCATCGCATCCTCAGCCGCAACACGCTCAAGGATTTTCTCTTTCGCTCCAGCCTGCCGACCGGGGAAGACGAAGCGCTGCAGGAGAATCCGAAGTTTTGGGAAATGATCGAATCAGCCCGCCTGGCCTCCTCGAAATCGTAGCCTCCCCGGTGCAGCGGCCAGAAATGCCTTTGCAAAGGGCTGCAAATGAGGGAAACTGCTTTCTTGTCCGAATGAGGATGCACTCATCCAAAGGCTCTTGAGCAAGTTCCTTACATGTTCGATGCTGTTACTGTCATGCGCGCTTGGAGCGTTGGCTGGCACGACGGGTTCGTTCATGGTCAGGTGCGCTCCGGGTTGGCGCGCGGAAATCGTGGCGGAAGCCCCGGCCATTAGCGCTCCATCGGTCGTTTGTTGCTCGCCGGATGGGCGGATTTTTATGGGGCAGGATCTGAACGATATGGGCAGCCCCACAGACAAGCCGGGGGACCGAATCCTCTGTATTTATCCCGATGGCAAGATCAAGGTGTTCGCGACCAATCTTTACGCCGTCTTTGGCCTCAAATACATCGATGGCAAGGTGTATGTCCATCACACCCCAAAATTCAGCGTCTTCGATGATGATCACGGCGTCGGCGTCAACCGGGTGGATCTAATTGCCAGCGACAATCCTCATCCGTGGTTGCCCTCGTTCAACGATCATATCCCTTCCGGCATCAGCCTGGCCATGGATGGATATTTTTACATCAGCACGGGGGACAAGGGCATTCTCGGGGCGGTGGGAACGGACGGGCGGAAAATTGAAATGCGCGGCGGCGTTTTTCGGATGCGCCCTAATGGCACGGGCCTGGAAGTGTATTGCACCGGGACGCGAAATCATCTGGAGGTCGCCATCAACTCTGAAGACGAGATGTTTACGTACGACAACACGGACGATGGAGGGGGTTGGTGGACGCGCCTGACCCACATGGTGGACGGCGGGTATTACGGGTATCCATACGATTTCAAGCCGCAACGGCCTTATACGCTCTGGATGATGACCGATTTCGGAAGTGGCGGGGGCGCGCCGACGGGGGCGCTTGTTTACAATGAAGATGCGCTGCCGCCGGAGTATCGGGGAAACCTTTTCCTGTGCGATTGGGCGGGTGACGACGTCTTGCGGGTGATAACGAAACGAACAGGGAGCACCTACGAGTTTGCGGCCCGCCCAAATCGGCATCCCCCGTTCACCATCAAGGATCGGGATCAGGATTTTGTGGGATTTACTGAAGGCTTCAAGCCAGTGGGCATCACCGTCACCCCGGATGGCATGGGCTTTTATGTTACCGATTGGGGGTTGTCCAGCTGGAAAACCAGCCAGGTTCTTGGACGGCTCTGGAAGGTGACCTACACAGGGAAGTCTCTGGCCGCGCCCAAACCAGATTGGTACATTCCCGCGGCCACAGGCCAGAAATTCAAGGCTTCGACCAGGGAATTGGTTCAGGCGTTGTCGCATTCTTCGCAGAGCGTGCGATTGGTCGCGCAACGGCGCCTGGCCGACCGCCGCAAGGCAGGCGAGAGAAAACTGGCTTCTCTTCTCAAAGACACCAAAGCGCCGCCCTGCGCCCGATGGTCGGCCATCTGGACCCTGGATGCGATCGATGGCGGAAAGAAGGAGCACAAAGTCATTCTCTCCGCCTTGAAAGACAAGGATGCAACAGTGCAGGCACAAGCGGCGCGGGAACTTGGCACGCGCAAGGCCAAAGACGCCGTCCGCCCGTTAATCGCGATGCTCGACAGCACCAATGCGGCGCTACGTTTCCGCGCCGCGACCGCTTTGGGGCGCATTGGAGATCCTGATGCCGTAGGGCCCCTGAAACAGGCCCTCGTGCAAAAGGATCTTTTCGCGCGTTACGCGGCCTTTAAGGCCCTCAACCGCATTGGCCTTTCAAATGCCAAAGCGTGGCCCCAAATTGTCGAAGGTTTCGCCAGCGTCAAGCCGGAGATTCGCGAAGGCGTCTTTTTTGCCACACGCGAAACCTACGACGCCGGGCTGGTCAAGGCTTTGGGGGCATTCCTGTCCAGGCAAAGCATACCGACGGAACCGCGCACCAATGTTTTGAATCTTTTATCCAGCCTTTATCTAAAGGTGCCGCCGTGGAATGGCGATTGGTGGAACACGATGCCAGTCATGGGCTCGCCCCCGGCCAAAACTCTTAACTGGGAGGGATCCCCTGTCATCGCTGCCGCGATGCGTGAGGCCCTTCAGGACTCGCAACCCGCCGTTCGCCAGATCGTTTTCGACTGGGTGCGCTCTTCACATGACACCAATGCCGCCGCCCTGCTGCGGACCATGTTTGAACACGAAACCAATGTTGCGATGCGCGCCAGCATTCTGCGCGCGCTGCCCGCCGGGAACAACCCGGACAGCCGGGCTTTGATTGGACCCATTCTAAGGAACCCACAAGCACCGGTCTCCCTGCTCGAAGCCGCAGTTGAATACGCGCGAAAGATGGGCGGCAATGAATGGAACGACGATTTGATTCGATTGTCGGAAAATCCGGTCAATGACGGAATTCTGGTGGAATTGTTTGAATGTTTCGGCAAAAACAAACTGTCTCAGACCGCGCCATTGCTGGGCAAAAACCTTGCCAGCTCCAGCGCCGCCGTTCGACAAGGCGCCATCGAGGCTCTGACTCAAATCGGCGGGGAGGCGGCCATCGCACAGTTTATCCGGGCGCTGGAGGACCCGTCTGTGGATACCCGCCGGCAGTCGATCGAAGCTCTTGGCACGTTGCGGGCCAAGCTGGCTGTGCCGCAGTTGATCAAACTCAGCACCAACAGCCAATTATCCACCTCCGCCATCCAGGCCTTGACACGAATGCCGGATATCACCGCTCTGGATGTTTATTTGGACGGGCTGGCTTCGAAAAATGCAACGCTTCGATCCCAATGCAGAACGGCTGTGACCGGCCTGCGCGACGCGGCCTTGCCACGGATCGAGGCGAAACTGGCCACCACCAATGGATTGCCGGACGACACCATTGCCAGCCTGAGACAAATCTATCAGACCAACTCCGCCGCGAAAAAAGGCCTGTTGTTCAAGGTCAAAGTCAAACCGGTGCCGGAATATCAATCCTTCGCCATCGCTCATCCGGGCAACCTTCGGCGCGGACAAAAAATATTTTCGGATGTCAATGGCGTCAACTGCGTCCGCTGCCATACCATCAATGGGCAGGGCGGGCACATCGGGCCGGATCTGACCGGCATCGGCGCAAGACAAAACCGCGGTCAAATCATCGAGTCGGTGCTGTATCCATCGAAAGTCATTTTGGACGGCTACCAACAGGTGTTTTTCTACATGACAGACGACGAGGACTTCGCCGGGATCGTCCGCTCGGAAACGGCCGACACGGTAACGGTGATAGACAGCCTGGGGGTGACGAATCTCCTGGAAAAGTCCAAGATCAAGAATAGGAAAATCAGCCAAATATCATTGATGCCTGAGGGGCTGCAAACGTGCCTTTCCCTGGAGGAATTCTCGGACCTGATTGCTTTCGTCGAAAAATCAGGGCTTGGAACACCGCCGGTAAATCCGACAGACATGGCAGCCCTGCCGCCGGACTCCACGCTGCCAGGGCCAACCCGGCTTGGGTCGGCACCGGCGCCGTCCGATCCCATGGATTTTTTGAATTTGCCGCCTTTACCGCTGGCAAGGCCCGCAGTGCCCCCAGCGCCCCCAGTGCCCGCGACACCCATAGCGCCTCCGAAGCCCGTACTGCCTGGAGCACCTGTAGTTCATGCGACGCGGCCGCAGCCTGAACCGGGTGCAGATCAAGAAGCCCATTTGACACTCATGCCGCCTGCGCCGCCCGGTTTCCCGTCGCCCGCAGTGCCTGGAGCACCTGTAGTTCATGCAACGCAGCCGCAGCCCAAGCCGGGTGCGGATCAAGAAGCCCATTTGCCCCCTATGCCGCCTGCGCCGCCTGGTTTCCCCTCGCCACCCGCGCCCCCGAAATAGCGCTCAGTTTTTTGGCCCGATGCCTGCGGCCAAAATGTCAAGTATGTTTTCTTCAGTTTTCAAAAGGACTGTTTCGCAAGCGCAAGCGTCGAGGCGGTATAGATTGGCATGGATGGCAGTGCCCGGTTGCCTTGCCGGGTCAGTAATGCATCCAATTTGTCCAGGGACTGATTGGCGACCCTCTGATAGTTGGCAATGGTCGGAGCCGGATCATTGTCCGCGCCCGATGCCAACGCGGTTTGCGTGGCGGCTTTTGGGGACAAGAAAACAACTGGTGGTTGCCGCCAGGTGGCGAGGATTACGCCAACCACCACCAATGCCGCGATGGCCGGCAGTGGCGCGCGCCAGCGCAACAGGCTTCCCCGCAAATACGCTGCCAGGATTTCACCAAGGGATTCCGGTTTTGCCGCCCGCAATTTGCCGGCCACTTTTTGGTGGAAGATTTCGGACGCCTGAATATCAGGGTTTGCCTCCCCCTCCGCCAGCCTTTCAGTCACGTTTGAAATTTCCGCCAGATAGCGGCGACAGCTTTCGCAGGTTTCCAGATGGGCCCGCAGAGGCCGCGCCTGCCGCGCATCCAGCGCGTTCAATGCCAGCCAGACAATGGGTTTCCGGTTTTGAGCGCAAGGTTTCATAACATACCGCCTTTCGTTTTTAAATCTGACAGCAGGGCGCTGAAGGCATTCATTTTGCGAAGCTTTTCCAAGGCATGAAACAAACGGGATTTGACCGTCCCCATCGAGCACCCCAGAGCGGCGGCAATGCCCTCCAACGAATCATCCACGTAAAAACGCAGATGGATGACCTGCTGGTGTTTGGCCGGCAATGGCTGGACGCATTCTCGCACGAGCACCGCCTGCTCGCGTCGTTCGACGGCCTGGTCCGGCAGGGCAGAGTGGTCGGCCAGATTGCTGGTGTGTTTCTCAAATTCATCCTGATCCCGCCCTCCGGACGTGGAAGCTGGCCGGAGACGATTTTTGCGGAGGGCATTGCGGTAACGATTCAGCAGAATCGCGCAAAGCCAGGTGAAAAACTGGCAGCGCCCGTTGTAGCGATGCAAACTCTTCCACGCTTCCACCAGCGTGTCCTGCGCCAGATCTTCGGCCAGCGTGACGTTGCCACACAGCGCGACGGCCTGTCGCAACAGCCGGGTTCCATGGACGCGGCAAATCTCGCCAAACGCCTCGGCGTCGCCTGCCCGGGCCTGGTCGAGAAGACTCCGCGTGTCTGGAGTTTCGATTTCCACGAACGTTGGATTCAGGCCGGCCACATCTCGAGCCTAATCGAAAGACCTGAACAACTCCATCCGGCAATTGACCGGGTCACTGGGCTATCGCCTTTCCCGCATCCGGCCCGATGACTTGGAATGCCGGTCCCTGCTTCTCAACAAAGATCATCACGAAGGGAGCGTCGGTTCCGGCATAGGCGGACTTCAGTTCAAATCCTCGATGCACGCCTTTGAACACAAATCGTTGAAAGTCAAAAGGCCCATTGCCGAAGGGGTCCATCACGCTTCTCAATCCGGATTCGCCATGCAGTTTGTATTCCGCGCCGGCATGAACCATTGCCAGTTGCGCCTGAACTCTGAATTCTCCCGGCCGGATTTGGAGTTTTTGCTGGCCGAGGGTCCATCCGGTGAGCAAGAACTCAAATCCAGTGAAGAAGGGGTTTTGAGATTTGTGAATCTCTGCGAGGAACTGTTTCGCTTGGATTTCGTGTTCCGCTGGCGGCAGCGCCAGGATCTCGGCCATGCGTGGAAAGAGCGGCTCTGTCTCGCGGAGCAGCCTGACGACTCCTTCGCTGGTTCCCCCTGCTGCTGCGACGAGTCGTGGCCAAAAATTAGTGTTGCCAACAACCTCCATTGCCATAACAACTCCACATTCGCGCAAATCCGCCATCACTTTGGCATCGTCGCCGGGATGCGCTTGCTGCAGTTCCAGAAGCTTGCTTGACAGCCAATCAACAAAGTGTTTTTCCGACGGAATACAGGCTGCCATCGTGAGCCGGGCAGGGGCCGCATCGAACCCATCCACCAACTGCTTCAAGGTTTCGGGTGAGAATTCGCCGAAGTATTGCGCCACAGTGCCATAGTCAAGGCCTTCTATGGCATATTGGACCAACGCACCAATTACAATAGGGTCACTGCCGGCGTTCCTGCCCAGCACGAACGCGGCAAGCAACTCGTCGCGCGCGTCCTCCTGCCGGCCATGCTGCAAAGCCCACACCGCGCGCAACTGCGCTGTTCGGCAGACCGCCTTGGCGCGGCCCAGGTGGGGAAGCATCGTGTTCGGGCCGCCGAAGTTCAAATCAATGCCCCAATCACAAGGCACCGTGGCATGCGCCGCTTGGCGCACCAGGAGGAATTGATTGTCATAGCCGACAACAATTTTGCCGAACCGTTCCGGGAGCTTTTGTTCAATCCCTTTTTTCGACGCCAGATAATCCCTGTCCGCCTCGGACATCGGATCGGGCGCCAGCAGAAAAGCTTGATAATACCGCAACGCCGGATTGATGTCCGTGCGGAATGGCTCGCCGCGCGCGCCAGGCACGGATAAAAACAGCAAAGCAATGCCGATGAATTTTGTGGTGTTCATAATATTTCTCCAAGGTTGCATTTGCCTGTTAATGGCGGCAGCGCGCCAAAAGGTTCAATTATTTTTAAGAATTAAGAAACATGAACCCGCACGTCGAACCGGGCTTGTCGCGGCATCGCCGCCTCGGCGACGGCGGATGCCTTCTTCCTTCCGCCTTGCCTCTTACACCCCGATGTCTTCGTTCCAAAGTTCCGGCTTGGCTTTGATGAAATCGCGCATGATTTGAATGCACACCGGGTCTTGCAGCACTTCCACTTTCACGCCTTGCGAACGGACGTATTGTTCCGGCCCTTGAAAAGTTTGATTTTCGCCCACAACGATGTGCGGAATCTTGTAAAGCAACGCCGCGCCGCTGCACATCGGGCACGGCGAAAGCGTGGAATACAAAATGCAACGCTGGTAAACCGCAGCCTTCAGCCGGCCGGCATTTTCGAGACAATTCATTTCTGCATGATGGATGACGCTGCCGTGCTGCACGCGCTGGTTGTGGCCGCGGCCAATGATTTTTCCGTCGCAGACCAACACCGAGCCAATGGGAATTCCGCCCGCGGCGAGTCCTTTTTTTGCTTCATCGACGGCAGCTTCAAGGAATGGGTCCATAAGTCTCAGGGGTTCATGATGTCCTGATAGGTTTCCGGGCGGCGGTCCCGATAGAATTGCCAGACGTCGCGCACTTCCTGGATTTTGTCCAAATCCAGGTCGGCCACCACCAGTTCGTCCTTGTCGCGGCTGCCCACGGCGAGCATCTGGCCTCGGGGATCGCAGAAATAGGATTGACCATAAAACTCGCCGATGGACCACGGTTTTTCCACGCCGACACGGTTGATGGCGGCGATGAAATATTGGTTGGCCACGGCATGGGCGGGTTGTTCGAGGCGCCAGAGATATTCGCTCAACCCCGCCACCGTGGCCGAAGGGTTGAAGACGATTTCAGCGCCGTTCAAACCCAGGCAGCGCGCGCCTTCGGGATAATGACGGTCGTAACAGATATAAACGCCGATCTTGCCGGCGGCGGTCTGGAAAACCGGATAACCCAGGTTGCCCGGCCGGAAATAGAACTTCTCCCAAAACCCTGGCGCACAGTGCGGGATGTGGCTCTTGCGATATTTGCCCAGGTATTTGCCGTCCGCGTCAATCACCGCGGCCGTGTTGTAATAGATGCCGGTGCCTTCGACCTCGTAAATCGGAACGACCAGCACCATGCCCAGCCGCCGGGCCGTTTCGCACATCAGTTGTATGGTGGGGCCGTTGGGGATGGGTTCGGTGGTGGCATACCAATGCGTCTTTTGCTCGGCGCAGAAATATGGCCCGTAAAAAATCTCCTGCATGCAAACGACCTGGCAGCCCTTTTTTGCGGCTTGTTCAAGGAAGCCAATGTGCTTCTCGACCATGGCCTTTTTGATGACGTCCAGAGGCGCGGTGCCTTCGTGGGTGCTGCTGGCTTGAATCAAGCCTCCGCGAACAATTCTTGGCATATTCCTGTGTTGATTATCCGGCTGCCGGAGCGCGTCAACCTCTCGCAGCAGCATATTTTTATTCTGGCTTGACGCCGCCTGTTGCCGTAGAATGCCGCAGTCGTTCGAAATTGGAAGTCAAATTTATGCCGACACTTGCCACAATAGTTGATGGACTGAAATTGAAGAATCCATTCATCATCGGCTCCGGTCCGCCGGGGACCAACCTCAATGTCATCGGCAGGGCCTTCAAGGAAGGGTGGGGCGCCGTCATTGCCAAGACCGTCAGCCTCGATGCTTCCAAGGTCATCAATGTCTCGCCCCGCTATGCCAAATTGATGGCCGATGACGGCAACGAAGTCATCGGTTGGGAAAACATCGAGCTGATCAGCGACCGTCCATTTAAAATTTGGATCGAAGAATTCAAGAAGTGCAAGGATCTGTATCCCGATGGCGTCTTGATTGCCTCCATCATGGAGGAATATCGCAAGGAGGCCTGGATCGAAATCGTCGAACGATGCCAGGACGCCGGCGTGGATGGTTTTGAGCTGAATTTTTCATGTCCGCACGGATTGCCGGAAAGGAAGATGGGGGCGGCCATGGGGCAGGATTGCGACATATTGCAGGAAGTGTGCGGCTGGGTCATGAGCGCGGCCAAAAAACCGGTTTGGGCCAAGATGACTCCGAACATCACCCACATTGAGGACCCGAGCCGGGCCGCGTTGCGCGCCGGTTGCCAGGGGGTCAGCGCGATTAACACGATTCGCTGCGTCATGGGCATCAACCTGGAGACGCTTCGCCCGGAACCTTCCGTCGAAGGCTACAGCACTCCGGGCGGTTATTCGTCCAAGGCCGTCCGCCCGATCGCCCTGCGCATGGTCATGGAAATTGCCCTGCTCATCCGCCAGGAATTTGCCGGTCGTTCCCTCTCCGGCCTCGGCGGAATTGAGACCGGAGCCGATGCCGCCCAATTCCTTTTGGTGGGCGCGGACACGGTGCAAGTTTGCACCGGTGTCATGAAATTCGGCTACGAATGCGTCAAGCCCATGTGCGAGGAATTGCTGGCCTTCATGGCCAGGCACAAATTCGAAACCCTGGCTGACTTCAAGGGCAAAAGCCTTCCCTATTTCACCACTCACGCGGACCTCGTCCTCCGGCAAGCCGACCGCAAAGCCGCCCAGAAAGCCGCCGCGCATAAGAAAGTGGTCAGCGCCGACAGCGATTGGAGCGGAGATTCTTTTGTCCAACAATCCGACGCGCTTTCAAAGGGCTGATGCAGACGCTTACCCCCTGTCCCTTCTTCATCAACGGCGAATGGATTCAATCCCCATTGACCGGCACCCCGGTCCATAATCCATCCACCGGTGAGGTCATCGCCCAATGTCCCGCCGGCGGGGCATCCGAAGTCGGCGTAGCGGTCGAAGCCGCCGCCGCCGCCTTTCCGGGCTGGTGGGAAACACCGGCGGTGGAACGGGTCCGCGTTCTCTTCAAGTTCAAGGCGCTTTTGGAGGAGCATTTTGAAGAACTCATCCGGCTCAACACCCGCGAGCACGGCAAGACTTTGGGCGAATCGCGCGGGGACGTTAAGCGCGGCATCGAGATGCTCGAATTCGCCTGCGGCATTCCCTCGCTGCTCATGGGGGAAAGTTTGGAGAATCTCGCCCGGGGCATCGACTGCGACACCGTGCGGCAGCCGCTCGGAGTGTGCGCCGGCATCACGCCTTTTAATTTTCCCGCCATGGTGCCTCTTTGGATGTATCCGGTGGCTCTGGCTTGCGGGAACACGTTTGTTTTGAAGCCCAGTGAAAAAGTCCCGCTGACGGCCATTCGCATTGTTGAGCTGTTGCACCAGGCCGGCCTGCCCAAAGGCGTGTTGAATCTGGTTCATGGCGGGCGCGAATGCGTTGATGCCTTGTTGACTCATCCAAAGGTGAAGGCCGTTTCGTTCGTCGGCTCCACGCCCGTCGCCCGGCACATCTTCGAGGTGGGCACAAAACACGGCAAGCGCGTGCAATCCAACGGCGGCGCGAAGAATTACATTTTCATCATGCCGGATGCCGACGTGGAGAATTCGACGCGCGGCCTGATCGAAGCGGCTTACGGCTGCGCCGGTGAACGCTGCATGGCCGGTTCGACGGCGGTGGTGATCGGCGACGCCAACAAAACAGTATTGCCCTCGATCCTGCAAGCGGCCCGCGCCATCAAAGTCGGCCCTACTGATCGCGAAGCCCAGCCGGACATGGGGCCTGTCATCACCCGGCAGCATCGTGACCGCATCCTGCAATTGATCGAGGCCGGCGCAAAGGAAGGCGCGAAAATCTCCGTTGATGGCCGCGGCGCGCGGGTGGCCGATGCGCCGGATGGTTTCTTCGTCGGCGCCACCGTTCTGGATGACGTGCAAAGCGGGATGACCGTGGCGCGCGAGGAGATTTTTGGTCCCGTGCTCAACGTCATGCGCTTCGCCGATTTGGATGCCGCCATCGAGCTGGCCAACCGTTCGCCTTACGGAAACGGCGCCTCGATATTCACGCGCTCGGGCAAGGCGGCGCGCGAATTCAAGCATCGCATCAAAGCCGGGATGGTGGGTGTCAACATTGGTGTTCCGGCGTCCATGGCCTGGTTTCCGTTCAACGGCTGGGGCGAATCCTTCTTCGGCGATTTGCACATGCAAGGCAAGGAAGGCGTGCAATTCTTCACCCAGCAAAAGGTGACCATGACCCGCTGGTTCAGCTACGGCGAAGGCGACATTTGGCAGCGGTAGCAACGGGTGCATTCCATTTTTTGGGCGGCGGTTTCCGGCTCCCAGCCTTAATCCGTTGGAGTAGAAGCGGTGGAGGGGGCCGCAGTCCAAGATGCAGGCGCATTTTCTGACGACTGGCGCATGGCGCGAAGCGTTTTGGAGTGCGTCTGTCCTCTGGCGCTTTGGGATTGGTGGAAGAGTATTGCGTCCTGCTGCGAAGAGCTTATGCTGCCTGGCATGAAAGAGGAATTCGTCTTATGCCATTACTAATCAAAAACGGGGAAATCGTCACGGGCAGCCAGCGCTACGTCTCCGATATTTTCTGCGAGAACGACACCATTTCGCGCATCGATAAGAATATTCCGGCCGCGCCCGGCACCGAAGTCATCGAGGCGGCCGGCAAATATGTCTTCCCCGGATTCATCGATCCGCACGTCCATATCCATCTCCCGTTCATGGGGACGTTTGCCAAGGACACGCATGCAACGGCCAGCCGCGCGGCGCTGGTCGGCGGCACGACGACGTTCATCGAAATGATTTGCCCCGGACGCACCGACAAACCCCTCGAAGCTTTCGAGCTTTGGCTCGGCAAGGCGCAGGGCCAGAGCGCCTGCGACTTCACTTTTCACATGGGCGCCTCGCGCTACGACGACGAGGCGGAGCGGGATTTCAAGGAGATCGTCAAGCGCGGCGTCAGCAGCTTCAAGATTTTTCTGGCCTACAAAGGCGCGCTGGGCGTGACGGACGACGAACTTTTCAAAACCCTGCGCCTGGCCAAGCAACTGGGGGTCATCACCACCGCGCATTGCGAGAACGCGGATTTGGTCCTCGAATTGCAGAAGCAACTTCTGGCCGAGGGCAAAACCGGACCTGAATACCATTATTGGAGTCGGCCGCCGCTCGTGGAAGCTGAAGGCGTGCATCACTTGATGACTTTTTCCGAAATGCTCGGCGCGCACGTCTATATCGTTCACTTGAGTTGCGAGGAATCATTGGCCGAGGCGATGCGCGGCTCCGCCCGCGGCGTCCCGGTGTGGGTCGAAACGCTCATTCAGTATTTGCTGTGCGACAAAACGGACGCCGAACGGGCGGATTTTGAGGGCGCGAAGTTTGTCATGTCGCCGCCGTTGCGCGAGAAGCACAATCAGGCGGTGCTGTGGAACGGGTTGAAAAAAGGCTTCGTTGCCACCCTGGCCACGGACCATGCCCCGTTTGATTTCGCCACGCAAAAGCAGATGGGGCGGGGAGACTTCACCAAAATCCCCAACGGCATCCCGTCGCTGGAGGACCGCATCAATTTATACTTTACCCATGGAGTCAAACGCGGCCGGATTGACCTGCACCAGTTCGTCAACACCGCCAGCACCCATGCCGCGAAAATATTCGGGTTGTTCCCGCGCAAAGGCGCGATCCAGCCCGGTTCCGATGCCGACCTGGTCATCTACGATCCGAAATACAAGGGCAAAATCTCCGCGCGCACCCAGCAGATGAATCTGGATTACAACGCCTTTGAAGGCATGGAAATCGAGGGCCGTCCCGAGGTGGTGACGGTGAGGGGCAAAGTCGCCGTGCGCAGTGGAAAATTTGTTGGCGACCAGGCGCGCGGGCAATTCTTGAGGAGAGAGCCTAATCATTTTTAAGTGGAGCTTCATTCCGTCCTGTGCTGCACGAACAGGCTGAAACGCGGTTGCAACTCGCGCAGTAAATCGTGGTCAACCAATTGCGTGGCGCGCCGAACGGCTTTGTCCTCCCAGGCGATGGCTTGGATAAAATCGCCGTCGGCCGCGTAAGCGCGCGCCAGCGTATCCATGTAGCGGGAGTTCTGGCTGGTCGTGGCGTCGCAGGCGCGGGTGGCGAGCAATATCGCCATCTTCGAGCTGCGAACTTCCGGGTTGGTGGCGGTGGCGTAAAGGATGGCGAGATTGTTGAGCGTCGCCACATCGTCCGGTATTGCGGCGAGGGTTGCTTCGTAATGCCCGATGGCATCGGCGTATTTGCCCTGGCGGTCCTGCGCCACGGCCAATTGGAATTGCGCCGCGCCCAGGCCCGGCTGTTGCATGACTGCCGTGTTCAGGCAGGCTTCGGCTTGAGGGAGTTTGCCCTGCTTGTTGAGCAGCGTGCCGTAGCTGCACCAGAAATCCGGGGTGTTCATCCCCAGCCGCTCGGCCGCGGCGTACTGTTTCGCCGCGTCCGATCCGAGGAGTTGCGCCTCGGCGGCGGCTTTCGTGGCTCTCTGGGATTGCCCGGTCAATTCCGCCGCGTGTTGGGCGGCCTGCGCGGTTTGCTGTTGCTGTTCCAGCACCATGGCCAAATTGTAATGGACTTGTGCGAAGTTCGTATTGAGACGCAATGCATCCTGATACAACTGCGCGGCTTCGTCCGTCTTTCCCTGGAGCTTTAACGCCTGCCCCCACGCAATGTAAACGTCCTCCAGGCCGGGACTCAGGCGGATGGCTTCTTTGAATTGCGAGAAGGCCATGTCCAGGTTGCCTTGCTTGAGCAGCACGTTGCCCAGATTCAGGTGGCCTTCCGCGTTATCTTGTCCGAGCAACGCCCGCCGATAATAAAGAATCGCTTCGTCGTATCTCTTCTTCGCTTCCGCCTTGCGGCCAAGGTCGGTATTGGTCAGAAACTGACTTTGATCCGCGACCAGACGCCTCAGTTTGGTCGGACGTTTGGACAGGGTGTCTTCGGTCGTCAACTCCGTCCACTCATTGACCACGTAAGCCGCGCCCGAAATCACCAGGGCCACCAGTAAAAATATCTGGAGCGGCTTGCTGGGCGGATGGCCGGGATGGGGCTGGTCGCTCTCCGCGGCTTCTTTCGCCCTGATGGATGCCGGAGGCGGATCGGGCGGATTCACGCCGGGAGTGTTGGGATCAATTGGCATACTTCCATCAAATGAAGGGAGAAAGCAACAGGCGGGGGAGCGATCTCATTTCCGGCTACTTCTTCGCGTCCGCGCGCTTTTTGATGTCGCGAAAATTTCCTTCTTCACAACAGCGGACAAATTCCTCAGTGACAGATTTGAGTTCCTCCCAGCGCGCGCGGATGGACCTGGCTTCAACGGGTGTGATTTGGCCGTCGTGCGACGCCGCCGCCATGACGGAGAGCAAATCGGCAAAGTCCTGGACCACGGTGTGCATGGCCGGCACCAGGTGGAGCGGATGCATGCTGTTGGGCCTGGGGTTCTTGACAAAGAAACCGCCGGGCTTTTGACAAATCCATTGCGCTATTTGTGAATCGTTGCTGCACTGCATCAAGGCCGCGACGCGATCCAAAGGATTGGCCGCGCCGCTGCGTTGCTCCGGTGGTTCGGCCCATTTGTAAACCATGGAAAGGGAAAGCCCCAATTCCGCCGCCGCCTGCTTGGGACTGATCTTCTGGAACACATCACGCAATACTTCATGGGATTCCATAGCGCTGTAAAGATGCCCTGCCGCGCCCTGTCTGGCAAGTACATTTGACAGAACATTTGCGGCGCATGGCTGGCTCATGAAGACTTCCGGTGACACCCAGACGACCGGCAGGTCGTCCCTCCCGGCTCCAATGCGGCAGGGACGCGCTGCCACGCGTCCGAGGCGGCCGCAACGAGGAACTGTGGGGTCTTCATGAGCCAGCCGTGTGCGCCCCATCATGCCTCCAAATCAATGAAGCCCTTGTTGGGATCGACGCCGGCCAGGCGCACGCGAATTTTTTGGCCGACATCCAGGCCTTTCTCACCGCGAATAATGCGGCCCTCGGCTGGAACAGTCAGCAGCCGCGCATAGGTGCCATCCGGATTGACGCCGGTTACAATGGCATCGAAGGTTTTCCCAATTTGAGGGCCAAGCAAGAGGGCCGCGGCCACTTTTTTCATGAACCGTTCCACATGGCGCGCGGCGGATTCGCGCTCGGTGCAATGCGCCGCAAGCGCGGTCAATTCAGCCTCCGAATACGGACACGGACGTTGGCTGATGCTCGCCTTCAACAGCCGCTGCATGAGCAGATCGGCATAACGGCGGTTCGGCGCGGTCGAATGTGTGTAATCACCCACCGCCAGGCCGAAATGGCCCTCGTGCTCTTCGCCCGGATGCTCGACGACATACTCGCCCGGGCCCATCGATTTCAAAACCGCCAGGGAAAGTTCCTGGAAATGGTCCGGGTCGGCCTGTTTTTGGGCCGCCAAAAAATCGCCCAAGGCCCGCGGGTCCGGTTGCGGCGGCAGCTTCGTTCCCAAAGGGGCGGCGATGGCTTGGATGCGGTCCCATCGCTTGGGCGTGCGCACGATGCGGCGCACACACAACGAATTACGGGCGCGAAGAAAGCGGGCCATGGCCGCGTTCGCCGCCACCATGAAAGTTTCAATGATGTTGCGGGCCGGATTCTCCTCCAACATGGCGAAGCCGGTTATTTTATTATCAACCACTATGGGAACGCTTTCGACCCCGCCAAAGGTGAGAGACCCGTTCTCTTTGCGAAATCGCTGCAGGCGCGCCGCGGCTTCATTTTGCAGGCGCAATTGGTCGGCCAGCCCCGCCGGCGCGTTGCCTTCGCACGGAGCGCCCGACCCGTCGTGCAGCCAGCGTCCGACCTGGTCGTAGTTCAATTGCGCCTGGTTGCGAACGACGGCGGCGCAAACGTCCGCGCAGACAACATCGCCGTCGCGGCCCGCGACGAATTCCATGAGAATGGCCGCGCGGTCAACATTCGGGCCAAGGGAAGTCAGGCCGGTCGAGAGCTTTTCGGGCAGCATGGGAAAAACCGGGCCGCCCGTATAGACGGAAGTGGCGTTCGCGCCGGCGTTCTGATCGGTCGCCGAGCCTTTCCTGACAATCGCATCGACATCGGCGACGCCCACCAGCACGCGGATGTTTCCATCGGGCATTCGTTCGGCCCATTCGATCTGGTCCAGATCGCGCGAATCGCTGTTGTCAATGGAAGACCAGAGCAATTGGCGCAGGTCCCGGCTGGCGCCTGCGCCCGACGCCGCGGCGCCAATGGCATTGACTTCCGCCATCACTTGAGGTGGAAAATCCGGTTTGAAACCCTGGCGGATCATTTCCGACCGTGCCTTTCCCCGGAAATCGAAGGTGGCTGGTGTTGGATTCATGCGGTGGAGATTCTGGAAGCACCGGAGGGCTTTGTCGAATGCGGAATGGGGGAGCTAAAAAAGGCTGAAGGCTGAATGCTAAAGGCTAAAGTATTGAGACCAAAGACAATCAAACTGGTTTGACGCGGTTTGACTGAGTGCGACTGCACTGAAGCTCGTTTATTTCGCAAGTAACTCATATTGAACCCTTTGCATACGATTTGCCGGTTGGCTTGACCCGGAGCATCGGTTTGACTGACTTTGACCGGGCTTGACTGAGCGGAAACCAGTTGACGAGGAGGATTAACGATAACGGAATTGCCGCCTAAATGCACAAAAGGCTCATAAGATCTAAAGGAATATTTCATTTTTTTGGTTCGAATCACTTTGATTCACTTTGAATTCAGCCGAGAATTCAGGCCCTTTGGCCCTGGATTTCTGGAAGGCAGATGAATTGGGAACGCGTGCGTCTCGCGCGCGGTGTCTGGCGTCCCGCCAAACACATCCTTGACCGGAAGGGCGGCGCGAGACGCGCCGCCCAGCGACCGGGACGGTCGCGCTCCCCGGACATTCCGAAACTCCAATTTGGCGCGGCACAGCGTGCTCATTGGAGGATTTTAGCACAAAGGGCGGAAATTGTACAGCCCATGGTGGGAGCTTCTTTTATAACACGAAACCCCTGCAAACATTGGTCAAAACGCGTGCCGGGGGCCTTCTTGTCAAGTATGTATTCTTGACAAGCACCCAAAAAACACCCATTTTTCAACCACAGAGAGCACAGAGACCACAAAGAAGAATTCCGTGTTCGGAACAGGCTTCGCGGTGGCGGACTTGCCGCGCCGTAGCCCCGAAAGCTTTCGGGGCGAAGACGGATTTGTTGGTGGACAGAGCAGGCGGAGCACGGCATTATTCTGGCATGGCGCAAAAATCCTGTGATAAAGCGTGGCGGCCACCGGGAATCGGACAATCCGTCAAGCGGAGGTTTCTATGAGTTCAGATTTTGAAAATGTTGACATGCTCGGAACCCCTTTCCGGCTGTCCGCGTCCAGATTGTGAAGGATGCGAAAAGCCGGAACTCGAACAATGCAACGATCTGACTGGCCAATTGAAAGACGCCTTCGGTTAATCGCTAAAATAATCTTAATTTCCACGATCCTATTTTATGTGGGACTCGGTGTGTTTTTTAACACTTCCTCGGTTTATCATGAAGATGAGCCGTGGACATATTATGTTGATTTTTGGATAATGGGCGCAGTTTTGATGAGCTGTTTCTTCTTTTGGTGGGCGTCTCGTTGCGATCCAAGGGAATGACTCCAAATTGGGACACTACCCGAAAAGCCCTTGCTTGCATCAAGAAATCTGATATGAATAAAGTGCCTCAGAGTGGCCGGTTTTGATTCGACCCCGGCTGGCTGGTTTTGAAGTGACCGGTGACACCGTGAGGTTTCGGTGTTGGCCAGGTCCATCAGGTCTTCATGCCATCCAGCAGGATAAATCGGCCTAATCACGCTTAAAAAGTATCTGGTCAAGATCAATAAACCTATCGACCGCAGACGGAATTTTTGGATTCAATCCGTCTGAAAACGCGCCAACCCAAACCTGAGTTCCCGTGCGCATGATTTCTTTGACCAGCGGGAGGTAGTCGCCGTCACCCGAAAGTAGAAAAACCGTGTCAACGTCACGATGATAACTGCCCCAGTCAAACCTGAAGCAGCAGAGATTATTGCTGACCAAATATTGGTATCCATTCCGTTAACCATTCTCGCTGTTGGTACGGCGTTGGACTATTACAAAATCGCGCCGATTTTCGACCTGATTGCAAATTTTAGCGTCCAGCATCGCGTATGCGTGCAAGCCGCACTCACTGTTTGCACTGCGCGCCCCCGACATTTTAAAACATTTCTCTGAGCATATCCTGCTGCTTTTCCGGCTTGGCCTCGCGTTGGGCTTTGGCGAAGGGATTCATTTGCGGCGGCGCTTCCACCCGTTCGCTCCCGTCCAGCAATCCTTCCACGGTGAGGATTTGGATTTTTGGATAATCCTTGTCGTGCCAGAGTTTGGATGTGTAACGACCGGCATCAGCCGCTTCTTCGCGCATGGGCTTGGTCGGTTTCTCCAACGTGATCAAAATGCCGCCTTTGGCTTTCTGGTTGTTCACGTCACCCATCAGGGTGGCAACATCGCTGCGTTTGACGCCGCCGCCCTTGACCTGGACGATGATTTTCTCACGCTTCTCTTTGCTCTCGTAAAAATGGAGCAATCCATCCACCCCGCGATCCGCGCCCTTGCCGTCGCCCTCGCGCAAAGGCCGCGCGCCAATGAGCGAAAGCGCCCAATGCTGGAACTGGAATTTGTCCAGTTGCGCCAGCCGTTTGGCGCTGCCCAAATCTGTGGGCTGTCCGCGCTCTTCAAACAGAACCTCTTCGCCAAACGCATCTTTGAGACGGCGTTTGATGAGGTTGATGGCGAGGTAGGTGACGTCGATGCCGATCCATTGGCGAGCGAGCTTTTGCGCGGCATGAATGGTGGTGCCGCAGCCGCAGAATGGGTCGAGCACCACATCGCCGGGGTTGGTGGATGATGCGATGATGCGCTCCAAGAGCGATTGGGGCTTTTGAGTCGGGTAGCCCAAGCGTTCCGCAGCTTGCGCGCCAATGGGTTTGATGTCGGCCCAGAGGTCTTGCAGAGGAACGCCCTCCATCTCGTCAAGGTATCTCTTGTAGGCGGGAACGGTGCCGGGCTTTGTTTGAATGATACGGCCATCGTCGTAAAGCTCCTGCATCCTTTTCTTGCTGTAGCGCCAGTATCGCGTCACCCCAAGAAACTCGTAGCAAGGGTTCTTCTTCTTTGGCGATGCTCCGCCTGGAGCCGTTATGTCGCCCAGTCTGTATCGCCGGCCCGTCTTCGGCTCGACATGTTTGTAAAACCCATCCACATATTCCTGGTCATATTCTGTGAAGACGTTATTCCAGGTCCATTCATCGCCTTTTGAGTAAAAGAAGATGATGTCGTGAATACGTCCGTGCTGCTTCCGGCCCTGCCTCGCGTCGCTGTGGGCGCTGTTGCGTTTCCAGATGATTTCCGTGTGGAACTTCTCAGCGCCGAAAACGCCGTCCAGCATCAGCTTGAGATAATGACTGGCCGTTGGGTCGCAATGCAGATACAGGCTGCCGGTGGGTTTGAGGACGCGGTGAAGCTCAATCAGGCGCGGGGCCATCATGGCGAGGTAAGCCATCATGGGCGAGCTTCTGAGAAAGCTGAAGAAGCCCTGCATCATGTCCACCACGGCCAGATTCGGGCAGTCGTCAACGAATTGATGGTAAGTTTCGGCGGCATCCGCCCAATTCCAGGTGTCGGTGAAGGCGTGAAACTGAGCCTGGCTCGCCTCGCCGGAAGTCTCGCGGAACAGGACGTTGTAATCCGCATTGGAATTGAACGGCGGGTCGAGGTAAACGAGGTCAACGCTGGCATCGGGGAAGATTTCCCTGTTCCGAAGCCAGGGCAGGTTGTCGCCAAAGAGCAGCCGGTTCATGTCCGCGCATCGTGCCAATTCGCCGCCGTCCACGCAAGAATGAAGCGGCTAAATGCTGAAGGCTAAAGGCTGAAGTTATGGGAATCTCCTTGAGAAATGATGGGCGTTAATACCCGGCGGCGTTTGAGTTGATGATTTGATTTTGAGAGTGGCGGATGTTGCGACGGCTGGACAGAGAAGTCCGCATTTGGGACATGGCGCGGGCGTTTTAACAACGACAGAGGGCCAACGCAGAGGGAAACCCGGCCATGTTCACATTGGCATGGCGGGTGCTGATAAGGCAGGCAGGATATGAAAAAACACATTCTCTCCATTGATGATGAACCGGCCATTCGTGAATTGTTGCAGCAAGCTCTGACCAGCAAAGGCTATCGCGTCTCCACCGCTGCCGATCTGAAACAGGCCAACAAGATCGTCAAGCAAGATCCGCCTCAATTGATCATCATGGACATCCAGATCGAAGAAGGCGACGGCTTCGTTTTGATTGAAGCGTTCAAGAAGCTCGTGCCGACCACACCGATCCTGCTCCTGACAGGCATCCTCTTTGATCGCCAGGTCGTGCGCGAGACCATTCAAAAGAAGGTCGCCAGTTATATCGCCAAACCCGCGTCCCTGAGCACGATTGTCAGGGAGATTCGGCGGCTGTTGGGCGATCCCCAAGACGCCCCGGCCGGCGCTTGAACGGCTCCGGCGGGTCCGTGTCCATCTGTGTCCATCCGCGGTTAAACTGGTTTTTCCAAGTTTAACCTCGTGATGCCGAATTGGTTTGGAACTTGGTTTTTCAGATCACTCCCCGCACTATGGGCGCGATGAACAAACGTTTCTATGTGACCACGGCCATCAATTATCTCAATGGCCTGCCGCATTTGGGTCATGCTTATGAGGCGGTCATCACCGACGTCATCGCCCGCGCCCGCCGCAGTCTGGGCGAAGAAGTGTTTTTTCTGACCGGGCTGGATGAGCACGGCCAGAAAGTCCAGCAGGCCGCCGTGGCGGAGGGAAAAACCCCGCAAGCTTACTGCGATGACCTCGCCGCCGTTTGGCAGGATTTCGTCCGCAAACTCGGCTTGTCCAACGACGATTTTGTCCGCACCACCGAACCCCGCCATAAAGCCGTCGTGCAAGCCATCCTGTCGCGCCTCCATGCTGAAGGCCAGTTTTACAAGAAGAAGCACAAGGGCTTTTATTCCACCACCGCTGAAACCTTTTTGACGGAGAAAGACCGTTTGCCGGACGGGACGTTTGATCCGGGCTACGGAAAAGTGGTGGAGCTGGAGGAGGAAAACTATTATTTCAACCTGCGTGAGCACCAGTCGTGGCTGATCGCACATATTGAAGCCAATCCCGATTTCATCGCGCCCGGATCGCGGCGCAACGAGGTGTTGGGTTTTTTGAAGAACAACGACTTGGAAGACCTTTGCATCAGCCGTCCGGCCGCCCGGCTCAATTGGGGCATATCCATTCCTTTCGACGCCGATTTTGTCACTTACGTTTGGTTCGATGCGCTGGTCAATTACATCAGCATTCCCTTTGCCCACGGCGATCCGGTCCTGGTCAACGCGCTGCCATCGTCCATCGTCCCTCCAGCCCCGGCGCTTCACCTCTGGCCCGCCGATCTGCACATCATCGGCAAGGACATACTCAAATTTCACACTGTTTTTTGGCCGATCATGCTCAAGGCGATGAAACTGCCCCTGCCCAAACAAGTGCTGGTGCATGGCTGGTGGCAGAAGGACGGCGAGAAATTGAGCAAAAGCACCGGCAACGTGGTGGATCCGATCGCGGTGATCAACGAATGGGGCCTGGATGCGTTTCGTTATTACCTCGTGCGCGAATTGGACATTGGGCCGGACGGCAATTGGACCGATGCGGGTTTTCGGTCGCGCTATCAATCGGAACTGGCCAACGGTCTTGGCAACCTGCTCAACCGTTCGCTTTCCATGATCAAACGTTATCGCGGCGGGTTGGTTCCGCGGGGGGCCAACCGGTTGGAAAAGGAAATCTCCGAGACCCGTTCCCGGGTCATTGCCGCCTACCGGGCCAATGGCTTGCAGGAAGCGCTGGTGCAAAGCGGAGCGCTCGTCACGCGCGCCAATCAGTACATTGACCAAACCAGCCCGTTCAAGCTGGCGAAAGACCCCCAGCGCGCCGGCGAATTAGATGACATTCTCCATACCCTGGCCGAAGTCTGCCGCACGCTGGGCACGCTCCTGTGGCCCGTCATTCCGGGCGTGTCGGAAAAGATTCAAGGCCAGTTGGGTTTCCCAAAAGACGGGACCAGCCTGGCGGAAGCAACAGCCCCAATTGCCGAAGGCCACCCCATCGGCGAGGTCTTCCCGCTGTTTCCGCGCAAGGATGTGTAACGTGTTTCTGGCTCTTAATCGTAATTTTAATCTTAATCGTAATCCGGATCACATTGTTCACCCGATTCTCTGTCCGTCAATTCGAGGTACCCTCAACACGCTGAAGAAGATTACGATTAGGATTAGGATTAAGATTAGGAGCACCCCCCATCAGGTATAGTCCCCAATTGCATAATTGGCAAACGGGACGACATTGAATCGGAGGAGTATATGAAAACACGTTTGAGCAAAGCATTGGTGATCTTGATCGCGTCGGTCGCGTTTGACGTCCATGGCGCGCCACCTGTCGCGAATGTCCCTCCGCCCGGCGGCGTGATGGCACCCGGACCCGTTGGGGGGCAGATGGCTCCCGGAGCGGTCGGCGGAACGCTCAGTCCTGGCGGTTTTCTTGGACCGGCGGCAGCCGGCCCGGGGTTTACAAATGGCGCTCCGGGCGGAACCCTTTCCAATCCAACCGTGGTGACGGGGGGCGGCGCCAACAGCCCGCCCGGAGGAACGTTGAGCAGCGGCGGTGTGGGAGGAATCAGGAGCAGCGTCATTGTAACCGGCGGCAACACCCCGGGCACCCTGCCCGGAGGAACGTTGAGCAGCAGCGGTGTGGGAGGAGCCAGGAGCAGCGTCATTGTGGCCGGAGGCACGCCGACGGCTGGCCTTGGCGGCGGCACGCTTGGCGCCGGCGGAACGGGAGGAACATTGTCCAACGGGACGGCCACAGGATCGGCCAGTTCTGTCATTGTCACGGGAGGTTCCGCCCATTAAGCGGCCGGCGGGGAATTACAAATAGCGGCGGAGATTATACTGGCGGTCTTGACCGGGAGGGAGTTCTCTTGTGGGAACAAAAAGGACAAACATGAATTCCCAAAAATCGATTTGCGCGAAAACCATCCTCCCGCTGACAGTGCTGGCTTTGCTCAGCGGCTGTCAAAAACAAGAACAGAAACCGGCCGCGCCGGCCGCGGCAGTCCCCAAAGCCGCCATTGTTTCCGCCGAAAAAACGAGCTTCGATGAAGTCACCGCCAGGCTCGACAAGGGTGGGAACTTCTATCTCTACCTCAGCACCGAGCAGGCCCTCAGCGGGTTGTCGGGCAAAATGGCCGGGATCAGCAATTTTATCGGCAGTTTGCCGGGCGTTCCCGGCGAACAAAGCCAGACCATCAGCAAGGTTTTCGATTTCGCCACCACCTGTCTCAAGGACAGCGGCATCGAGCAAATCAGCGGCGTGGGCATGAGTTCCATTGCCCGCGAGCCGGGTTTTTATTACGGCAAGCTGATTGTTCATCATTATCCCGGCCAGAATGCCGGGGCGATTTGGTCCATGTTCGGCAAGGCCCCGCATCCGTTGCAAGAACTGGATTTGCTGCCCGAAACCACCGTCTTTGCCACCTTCTCGGACCTCGATGTGCCGCTGGCCTGGAACAATATTCAAAAGCATCTCGAACTGCTGGACATCCCCGCCGTGACCGATTCGATGCAACAATGGCCCGCGCAGTTCCGTAAAATGACCGGGCTGGACTTTGACAAAGTGCTGGCGTCGCTGGGCGGCAATTACGGGATCATCTTCACCCTGGATGAACAGAAAAAATTCTCACTGCCGCTGCCCGGCGGGGCGGTTGAGATTCCAAGCCCCGGCCTGGTCATTGTCGCGAAGGTCAATTCCGATGTCATTTTCAACCGCGTTGACGAACTCTGCAAAAGCAATCCCCTCGTCGTGCGCGTGGATAATCCAGACCTGAAAATGCGCACCATGACCATTCCGCTGCCGTTGCCGCTGGATTTGCGCCCGAGCATCGCCCGCAGCGGCGATTACCTTTTCCTGGCGAGTTCGGACACGCTGGTGCAGAACATTCTTGCCGTCAAAGCCGGCAAGCAGAAAGGTTTCAAATCCACGGCCGAATTCGCAAAACTCTCGCAGGGCATTCCAGAGGAAGGCAACAACTTCTCGCTCGTTGCCGACCAGCTCGCGAAATCGCTGATGCAATTCCAGCAACAGACGCTCACCAACAAGGGAACCATGACTTCGGCCCAGGTCGAAGCCCTCCAGCACACCTTTCACAGTGGAACCAATTACGGCAGCTACAGCGTCGGGGTCAATGGTCCCGAAGGATGGGAAGGCTGCGCCAACGGGAGTCAGAGTATGCAGTCGGTGATCGTTGGGACGGCAGTTGGAGTTGGCGTGGCGGCAGCCATCGTTGTTCCCACACTCATCAAGGCGCATCAGGCCGCCCAACACTCCAAATCCGCCCTTTATATTCCTCAACCCGCCGGCACACCGCCCGCCGCCCCGCTGGCGCGCGATTTGCACGGTCACGCCACCGGTTCGGAAATTTCCGCGCCCGCAGCCGAAAAGAAACCGTCCGCATCGTGACCCTGGAGAAGCGCGCGCTCTGCCGGACTCGCCCATGATTTTCTGCTGAACAGGCTGGCGCATCGCTGGTTTTGGAATATCATGGCCGCGCCTTTTCATTCTATGAAGACAAAATATTTGCCCGTTTTATGCAGTCTTTGGTTCGCCGCGCTTGCGGTCCCGGCCGGGCCGGCTTCCGGCGCCACCAACCTTTACACCGGCGACACCTGGGCCTTCGTGGACGCGAAGAAGGCCCTGGCGGCCGCGTCTGAAATCACGCTGGACAAATACCCGGATTGCGACGAGGCCACCGTGGAGAAAAAACTGGTGCGGGTTTATCGCGCCGACGGCACCGGCGAATGCCAGGATGAGGCCTTTGTCAAAGTGCTCACGGAAAAGGGCAAGCGCGGCAACCGCACCCTGTCTCTTTCTTTCATGCTGCCCTATTCGACCGAAGAGGTCATCAAGTTGGAGGTGATAAGCCCGGACGGCACCGTGCTCCCGGTGGACGTGGCGGCCAATTCGAAGGAAACCATTGATGAGAGCCAGATGCAGATGAACATCTACGACCCGAACAACCGCATATTGCAGGTGAACCTTCCCAAGGTGGAAATCGGCGACGTCGTCCATTCCATCTCCCGCCAGACGATCACGCGTTCGTTCATGCCGGGTCAATACGCGGAAGAGAACGTTTTTGAAGACGAAGGGTACATCCGCCATATCTCCTACGAAGTTCATGCGCCGGCGGACCGGCCCTTGCAGCGCATCGCTCTCCGGGACAAAGTTCCCGGCACCATCCGCCACTCCACGGAATCGGGCCGCGACCACATCGTCATCCACCGCTGGGAGATCAACAACGTGCCGCGCATGTTTGATGAACCCTCCATGCCGCCTGGGGAGAACGTTCTGCAACGCGTGCTGGTCAGCACCACGCCCACCTGGCAGGCGGTGTCCAAATGGTACTGGGACCTGAGTTGGCCGCATCTCGAGGCCACCGCGCCGGACATGACCAACACGGTCACTGAGCTGGTCGCCGGAGCCAAAACCGACATGGACAAGATCAAGGCGGTCTTCTACTACGTGTCCAAGAACGTCCGTTACATGGGCCTCACGCCGGAAAAAGACCGGCCCGGCTTCGAACCGCATGATGTCAAGATCACTTTCGGCAAAAAATACGGAGTCTGCCGGGACAAGGCCGCTCTGCTGGTGTCGCTGCTCCGGACGGCGGGCTTGAACTCCTATCCGGTGCTCATCAACGTGGGCACGAAGATGGACGAGGAGGTGCCCGATCCGTTTTTCAATCACGCCATCGTCGGCGTGGAATTGGCCCGGGGCAAATATGTCCTCATGGACCCGACCGACGAACACACGCGCAATCTTTTGCCTTATTACGATTGCAACCAAAGCTACCTGGTCTGCCGGCCCGAAGGCGAAAAACTCATGACGAGCCCGATCGAGCCGCCGGAAGATCACATGATGGACATCAAGACCACGGGTGTATTGACCGCGGCCGGCGCGCTGGAAGCGAAGTCGGAATTGTATTTCAGCGGGGTCAATGACGATGCCTATCGCAATGCGTTCGCCCACATGAAGCCGGACGACCAGCGGAGATTTTTTGAAAGGAACCTCAAAAGCGCGATGCCCGGCGCCCGCCTCAACTCGTTCAAACTTCTGCCGGAAGACATGCTCGATGTCTCCACCGTGGTGCGGGCCGAACTGGAGTTTTCGGTGGACGGCATGACCGCCAGCGGCAGCGGGAAATCCATGGTGAGCGTGCCGTGGATCGGCAAAAATTTTGGAGTGGTGAATTTCATCCTCGGCGGGTGCGGCCTGGATAAAAGAAAATATCCGATGCGGACCGAGGTGGCTTGCGGCTTGAAGGAGGACATCTCGATCAAAATGACCGGCGGCTTTGCGGGCGCGGTCTCCATGCCCTCCTGCCCGCGGGTGGACGACGACTGCATCAGCTACAAGGAATCTTTTGCGTACAAGGACGGAACGCTCGATTGCTCGCGGGCGTTGAAGCTCAAGGGGGTCGAGTTTTCGCCCAAACAATACTTGACTCTGAAACAGACCTTGAAATCCACGGAGTACGACGAGCGCAAAGTCCCGGTGCTGGCCGTATCCGAAGGCGCGGCGACCGAGCCGGAGGCGAAGGCGGATTCCGCGGCGGCCCCTCCGGTCGAATCCGATGCCAAGATTTTGGAAAGCCACAAGGAACTCGCGCTGACGGACGCGCACAGCGCCGTTTATCGGGCGCGCTACTCGAAGCAAATTCTGAATTATGCCGGCAAAATCAGGGAGGCCGAGGTGAAGATTGATTACAATCCGTCCTGCCAGGAGGCCAGACTCATCCGCGGCTCGGTCACTTCCAAAACGGGCGAGCGCCAGGAAATTGCCACCAACGAAATGAATGTGATGGACGCCGGTTGGAACGCGTCCGCCAAACGTTACACCGGCGGCAAGATCCTGGTGGCCAACCTGCCCGGCGTGGACATTGGCTCCACCATCGAGGTCGAGTACGAGATCGCCACCAAAGGCAAGGCGTTCATCGGCGGATTTGAACCCTTCCAACTCCGCGATGCCCTGGAGCGGAAATCCTTTGAATTGACAGCTCCCAGTGACGCCGCGCCTTTGCAGACGATGGTCACTGGAACAGCGGGCCTCATCCGGGAGGAGCAGAACACCGGCCTCGGAACGCAAAGGTTCAAATGGCAGGCGACCAATCTGACAGCCCTCCCGGCGGAAGGGCAGCTCCCGCCGGATTGGGTTTACAGCGCGGGCGTCGCTTACTTCGCGGGCGACATGAAGGCCTATTTGAAAACGCTCGGCGACACGATGCTGGACCGCTCGCAAAAGAGCGCCAAAGTCGGGGAGATGACGCGGTCGTTGACCAACCAGAGCAAGACCAAACTCGATTCGGTCAAGGCCATTCGCGATTTTGTCGCCAAGTCCATCCGCGCGGCCGGGCCTTCCTTCACGGAACTGCCTTTGAGCGAGCTTTCCGCCGCCGACACCACCCTGGCCGATGGTTACGGCCACGCGGCGGACCGGGCCATCCTGTTGCACGCCATGCTGACTGCGGCCGGATTCCAGCCCGAGTTTGTGCTGGCCTCGGAATTGCCGCCCATTGCGGGCATTACCAATGTCTCGCTCTCATTCCCGCTGCCTAATTCCTTTCAAGCGCCCCTGGTCAGGGTCGCCGTTGAGGGCGAAACTTATTACCTGAATGATACCGATCAATACGCGAAATTGGGCGCGACTTCCCATGACGGACGGGAGGCCCTCCTCCTTTCCACCCAGGCGCCCGACATCATCCATGCGGCCAGGGGATGCGAGGACAAGACGGAAACCGATTACACCCTCTCCATTTCCAACGGCGGCCAGACCCGGGTCGGCGTGACGCGGCATTATTACGGCGAATATTACGCCGGGAAGAACCGGTATTTTTCGGAACTGCCGCCGGAGGAGAGGCGGCGCTACTATCAGGAGATTGTTTCCCAAGTGGCGCAGGGGGCGCGCCCGGTCGGCGATCTGAAAACTGATTTTGACACCTATCCCGGCCTGGAGCAATTCACGGTGCAGGTGGATAACTACAGCGTGGTGGATGGAAAATATCTTTACTTCGATCTCCCCTTCACGCCCTCCCTTTTGCCCGCCAGCGCGGACCGGCGCACACTGCCCTTGTACCTCGCGCGGACGGACCGGAATACCATCCGCACCGAGATAGATCTGCCGCAGGGATTTCGCCACGAGGTCATCGCGCCGCAAAGCCGGAACCTCGACGTGCCTGACGGCGGGGGAACCGCCCGCATAACCTCGGCACAGACGCCCGGCAAATGCGTCATCACCGATGAATTCGACACCTCGCCGGCCATCATCGAACCGCGGGACTATTCCGCCGTGCTCAAGGTCGAGTCCGCATTGGAACGAAAATCCTCCAAGGTCTTCCTCTTCTCGTCAGCCGAACCGTGAAGCCACCCGAATCCTTGGTGGATTTTGGGGAGCGCGACCGTCCCGGTCGCACGCGTCGGCGTCTCGCCGGCGGAAATCGTCCCGCGGGAGTTGTCGAGTTTTTGGGGATTGGCCTTCTGGCGCTGCTGGCGGTTTGGTTCCTGCATGAGTCCTGGCGGAAGTGGCCGGACCCGATTATTGACTCCGGGCCGCAATGGTATGCGGTCTGGCGGGTGTCGCTGGGGGCGGCGCCTTACCATGACTTCGCCTGGTACTACGGGCCGCTGTCCATTCTTTTCAACGGCCTTCTCTTCAAATGCTTCGGGCCGGGAATGATGGTGCTGGCCGCGGCCAACCTGGTGGTTTATGCAGCCATCGTGTCGCTGGCCTGGCTCGCTTTTCGGATGGCGTGGGGCAGCCTGGCGGCCTTCGCCGCGCTGGCTGTTTTCATTTCGGTCTTCTCCTTTTCCATGCTGAACGCGGTGGGCAATTATAACTACGCGCAGCCCTACGCCAACGAAACGACGCACGGCATGTTGCTCATGCTGGTGACGGCCTTTGTTATGGTACGATGGTGCGGCAAACCGTCGCGCGCGGGGGCGTTTCTGCTGGGCCTGTGCGGGGGCGTGGCGGCGGTGTTGAAACCGGAATTCATGCTGGCGGGAGGCGTCCTGGGAATGGCGGCCTTGCTCTTGCGTTACCGGCAACGGCAACCGCTGAACTTCGCGGAATACGGGATGATTCTGGCCGGCGTGGCGTTGCCGACGCTGGCGATCGCGGCCTGGTTTGCGCGGGGGGAATCCTGGCAATCAGCGTTGATTGACTCCTGCCAGGCATGGTGGTTGGTGCTGGTCAATCATGCGGGGCCGAAGGTGGTGGACGAGGCATCTTACATGGGCTTCGACAATGGCTGGCGCAATGTCGGGTGGGAATCGGAGTTCACTTTCTGCGCCGTTTTGATGGTTGGCGCGATCTGGGCCGCCGGATGGTTTGTCAACCGTCCCTGGTCCTGGCCCCTCCGATTGGCCACAGCGTTGGGCGCGGGCTTTTTGGCCTGTTCGGTCAGCATGGGCGGAGGGTTTGAAATAGGCCCGTGTCTGCCGGGATTGATCCTCATTATTTTCCTCCTCGTCGTGGCGCGTCTTGGGCGCGAGTTGCGGCAAACCGGACGCGTGCAAGCGCGCAACATTATGGCGCTGGCGCTCGTGTTACTGGCGGGAACCATGCTGGCCCGCATGGCATTGCGCGCGCGCATTAATCATTTCGGATTCATCCAAGCGGCTTTTGCGGGGATGGTGGCGGCGGCGGTCATCGTGTTGGAAGTTCCCCGATGGACCGGCAACGGCCGGTGGGGGCGGCGTGTGGCGCTGGCGGGCATCATGGCCATGCTGGCCCTGGGCTGCGGCGCGATCGTTGCCGAATCGGCCAGGAACCATGCCGATCAAACCCAACCCGTCGGAACCGGCGCCGACCGCTTTTACGCATTCGGCCCCAAGCTCGACGAAACCGGCCTGGTGGTCAATTGGTGTGTCGAGCGACTGCGGACCATTCCGCCCGGGGCCACCCTTCTCGTCCTGCCCGAGGGCGTGATGATCAACTACCTCACCCGCCATGAAAGGCCCATGCCTGAATTCGTGAGCGATGAACAGGAGTATATCAAACAGTTGGGCCGGACGCGGCCCGATTACGTGATATATATATGGGGTGACCAGCGTGACGGCGGCATCCCTCGATTTGGAGATCCCGGCCAGCCCGGAGAAAAGATCGTAAAATGGCTTCGTGAAAACTACGTAATCGAGGCCACGCATCAAGGCCGCACGAAGTGGGCCTTCATATTCCGCAGAGCGCGAAGCGACAACCGGTAGGGCCGAGCCGTGACTTTGCTTTTCACTTCCTCCTTCTTAATTTTTTTCAACCATTATCTTCGGAAACAAGAATATGCCATTGTGCAGGACCAGCCCATTTATCTTTATAAGCGGTTGTACCGCCCCGAAAGTGCGCGTTGAATCCGACGGACACACATTTGTGGTTGTTTTGCCAAAAAACATTCCCAAAGTCGAACCACGTTCCATCCGAGCGCGTGAAGAAGTCGATTCATACGCTCGTCGCGGCTTCGGTTGCCAACAATCTTCTTCTGCCACAGCACTGCATTGCGCTTTGGTGTGAGATTTCTGGAGCAGGCATGGCCGTGCCAAAAGCAGCCATCGACAAACACTGCCAGTCTCGCCTTAGGAAAAACGAAATCAGGCTTTCCAAGCAGAGGAAAACTACGACGCCATCCGCATAATCGCGCCGAACGAAGAAGCGAGATTAGTTTCAACTCCGTTGTCGCGTTTCGCGTGCTGCGAATCCGCGACATAAGCGCCGAACGGGATAGTCCTCCAAACGTCGTCTTCGTGTGCTTGCTGTCACCGGGCCAGCGGCTCATGGCACTTCTCCAGCTCCTCTAGGATGTGTTTGCCTGCCACGCGCGCGAATTTCGGAGGCACGGCGTTACCAATCATTTCACAAACCGCCTCCATACAGTCCGTGTCAAATTTGTAGCCGCGAGGAAAACTTTGGATGAGCGCTGCCTCGCGGACTGAAATTGTAGTCCGGCTTTTATTCGGATGGCCGAAGCGGCCTTTACAGGCCGTTGTGCATCCGCCAGTCATTGTCACTGGTGTTTGTTGCCAAGACATACGCCCATAGACGTTGGTAAAACCATTGTAGTCACCACGATGACATTTCGGACGAATGGATTTCTTTAACGACAACCATGTCTTTCCGGGGATTGCCGCATTGAGTCGTGCAGCTACTTGCGGTTGCAGATCGCGAACAATGTGCCAATTGTGCTTTCTCGGCCCACCCTTATTGCCAGCTTTGCTCATCGTGATAGGCTTTGGTTGTTTGGCAATCACGTCGCGAAGCGTCAGCCATTTTTTCAGTTTCGATTTTAGCTGAGGGTTCTTTGTGTGGGTGGCTTTGGGAAATGGAATCGCGAACCCGCGTCCAGCAAAGAGCACGAGCCGTCGGCGCGATTGCGGAATGCCATAATCCGCCATTTGAATCACCTGCCATCGAGGCCAGTATCCCGCGGCGCGCAAACGAGCCAGAAATTTCCGAAAGATTCGCTTGCCCCGCTTTTCCAATCCCGGAACGTTTTCCATCATAACTACGGTGGGCGCGAGTTGTCGAATGAGCGTCGCCATTTGCAATACCAATTCATTGCGTGGGTCTTTCCGTTTGTTTTTAACCGTGAGCGAACAAAACCCCTGACACGGTGCGCATCCAGCCAGAAGAGAAATTTGTTTGCCGCCGCACAACTTTCGCAACTCACTCGCTGTGACCTCACAAATGTCCCGCTCAATCAGGTTAGTCTGCGGATGATTTCTGCGGTAAGTGTTCGCTGCCGCCGTGTCTATGCGAGCAGTTTGTAGGATTGTTGAGACAACTTCGAGAGAATGGCCTTTTGTTTCCGCCGCCTCTTTCAATTTTTCGTCCAGTGTGATATGAGGGCCAAGCAACAAACTCAATTGCACGAACGATTCGACAGTTTGTTCATCTTCAAGTTCGTCTCCGCGTGCGGACTTTGCGATTGTCTCCGCCATGTCGAGAGTGCGCTTTCGAATCTCTTCCTGCTGCGCGCCGGGATATGCCCGTGCCACTCGTTCGTTAATTTTTGAAATTTGCTGGAATCGTTCCCAGGCCGACTTCCTCATCGGCTCACGCGTGATTCGCCCGACAATTCTAACGAGTGCTTGTCCCCACGCCTGAAGTGCCTGCCCTAAGTCGTGCGACCATAGAATATCCTGCCGGTCTGTCCGAATGAGGTCATCCTGTTCGTCGAGCCAGTCACCGAATCGTCAACCAGCATTCCCAAACCATTATCGGACACTTCAATCGAAAAACCTCCGTCAACGAGCTGGCCTTGCTGTTTCCGAGCCAGCATTTCGTCCATCGGCGCGGTGATGGTCACCTCGGTTGCATCCGCATCGTAACTATTCGCAATAATCTCTGCGATGACGGCTGACACCCTGTCGTAAAGTCTGACTCCCAGCTTGTCAACCGTGAGCCGGGAAATCGTCATTTTATATTTTTTGCTCATGGTCGAATTATTAACGATAGAGTGTCCCAAGTTGGCGAGCAACAAACAACACGATTCTGGCTACCAAAAAATGCAGGCGTGCAGGCGTCCTGACTATTGACACAAATTCAGCGTCGTCGTTTTTCATGCAACAGGTTGGAGCAATAGGTCCAACCGCCCTATGCAGCAGCCGCACCATCCATTTTCAGTGTCATGGTCGTGAACGCCTCTTCCTTTGTTTTCATGTTCAGGTCAGCGATAAACCTCGCGGCGGTGACGCACGCGGTTGATGCGCACGACTCGAATCTCGTCGGCAATCTCGTAAATCACGCGGTAGTCGCCCACGCGGATGCGCCAGTCTTTCTTGCTGCCCGCCAGTTTGCGGCAGCCAGACGGACGCGGGTTCGTCGCGAGTGCTTGAATCGCCACGATGACGCGGTCGTGAATCTCGGTCGAGAGACGGGTGAGATCTTTCTCGACGGCGCGCTCAAGCAGGACGCGATACATGGTCACTTGCGGTTGCGCTCGGCCAGGTAGTCCTCCAGCGGGCGGTAATGGAGCGGCTTGCGGCGGGCGTGCTTGAGCCAGGCTGCGTCGTCCATGTCTTCCACGCGCTCCAACAGTTCTTCGTAGTCCTTGATGGAGAGGATGACGGAGACGGGTTTGCCTTTGCGCGTCACGATTTCGGGTTCGGGCAATGTTGCTTTCATGGCGATAATCTATCAGGCGATTGGTTTCGAGTAAATCTCATTTGGGTTTGCCCCCTGCTTTGAAAGGGTGGGGCCGCGGCGGCCGCTTTTTCCACCGCCAATCAATCCCGCCCCCCAACCCATGCAGGCATGCATGCGTCGGTCACCATTGACACAAATTCAGCCTCGTCGTTTTTCATGCAACAGGTTTGGGACCAAAGGAAAGGCTTCCGCCGTCGCTCCACCAAGCGGAGCTTACAACCGCGCCACAACTGCCGGGCAAGCCGCCTGATCAGGGCGCAAAATGGTACACCCCGGAAATCAGGGAGTTGAACCAACCGATAATTGAAATAGGTGGGCAAATTTAGCCATTTCTTCACTGAGGCAATAGAAAGCAGCTACATGTTGCTGGTTTGTAGCTTTTGGTGTTGCCGGCTAAGTCGTTGACTTTCAACACTTGTTGCCGTGTTGCCGATTTTTTGGACCTATGTGTCCTTCTGGCCTTTCTGACTGGTCTTGGCGGCAAATCTGGGTCCATCTGTGGCCGAGTCGCACCCCTCCATGCACTGCAATTTGCAAGGTTTCGAAAACTTTCGCTTGGCGGATTGAACTTGCCTTTCCAGTCTCTTTTCTGTGAGGGTGATGACGTAATATGAGCAAGTGGCCCAAACAATTCCCTCCTCTTTCACCCGATGACAAGCGCATCTGCGATGATTTCATGGAGCATTGGCATGATATTTTCCCCAACCGCTATTCGATGGCGGATCGCTTCGGCCACAAGTATGTTGCGCGCCATCGCCCGGCGCACTTTGTCCGCACGTTGGAAATCGGCGCCGGGTTGGGGGAACATCTCAAATACGAGACTTTGACCGACGAGCAGGCGCGCCAGTACGTGGCGGTGGAAACCCGCGAGAACATGGCGCACCGGCTCCAGCAAAACTGTCCAAAGATCCAAACCTGCGTCGGTGATTGCCAAACGCGGTTGGACTTCGCCGACGGTTTCTTCGACCGGATCATTGCCATCCATGTGTTGGAACATTTGCCCAATCTCCCGGCGGCCATTCGTGAGATGCACCGGCTGTGCGACAAGAAGACGGGCACTTTCACGATCGTCATCCCATGCGAAGGCAGCCTGGCCTACGGTCTGGCGCGGGAGATTTCGGCCAAACGCGTCTTTCAAAAGCGTTACAAGCGGCCCTACCATATTTTTATCAGCCGGGAACACATCAATGTTCCCTGGGAAATCCTGGGCGAATTGAAGCCCTGGTTTGAAATCACGCACACGACATATTTCCCCATTCCGCTGAAACTCGAGTTTTGCAATCTGTTTATCGGGGCCACGTTCAGGCCCAAAAACATCATCGAACCATGAGCGCCGATCAGCCGGCCGAAAAACGCGCAGCGCCCGTTCCGGCCTCTGTGGAAGGGCCGGCGCCGGACAATTCCAGGGCGCGGTGGCAACGGGCCGGATTATTGACAGCGATGCTCATCACTCTTTGGATCGCCGCCCTGCACGTTCTTTACCTATTTCATGCTGGTCCTCTCTGGCGCGATGAAGCCGGCACGGTGGGTTTTGCGGCCATGCCCACCTTGGGGGAGATATGGAGCAACCTCCGCTACGACAATTTTCCACCCTTGTTTGTCGCCATCGCGCGGGTTTGGACGCTGGCCGGCCTGGGCAGTGATTTCAGTTACCGCCTGCTGGGTTTCCTGATCGGGATGGGGACATTGGGCGTGCTATGGGTTTGCGCGCGAAAGATGGGCGGCAAAACGCCCCTGCTCGTTCTGGCCCTGTATGCGGCAAATCCTGTGTCCATCCGCGTGGGCGATTCACTGCGGCCTTATGGACTGGGCATTGCCCTGACTTTGCTGACCCTGGCGCTGATGTGGGATTTTGTGCAGGCTCCTGGAAGGCGAACACTTTTTTGGGCCGCACTGGCGGCCACCCTTGGTGTGCAATGCCTCTATCAGAATATTTTCTTCATCATCGCATTTTCCTGCGGGGCGTGGGTTGTGACCCTTGGCCGGAGAGAGTGGAAGACCGCTTTGCAAACGGGGATCATCGGACTGGTCGCGGCCCTCTCTTTGCTGCCTTATTGCGCGATCATTAAAGAGAGCCGGGAGTGGAGTGACATTGCACGGCGGGAAATTCATTTTGACGCAATTTGGAATTCGCTCCGGGGAGCCTTGCAGGCGCCCGGCGGATGGATGGCGCCGGTGTGGCTGACGCTGCTCGCCGCCGGGCTGGCCGTCGCGGTCCTTTACGGAACGCGTCAACGGCGCCAGGATATGGTGTTCTGTGGAACGGTCCTCGTGGTGAGCGCGACACTTTACCTCATCTTTTTACGGGCAATGGAACTGCCACCGCGTTCGTGGTATTTCCTGATTTTGATGGCTCCGGCGGCTTTGCTGGTGGACTCGATTTTAGGCGGGCTGGACATCTGGCGTCTGCAGATTGGACGTGCGGTTCTAAGCCTCATCCTGGTCGTGGCCTGCATTCCGGCTTGTTATTTGAGCGTCCGCTTCCGGCAGTCGAACATCGATCTGGTCGCGGCGAAGCTCAAGGAGGCGGCCCAACCGGGGGATTTGATCCTGATTTCCCCGTGGCATTACGGTGTTTCGTTGCAACGCTACTTTGACCCCAACCGATGCACAACTTTGCCGCCGATGGAAGAGATCCGCATCCATCGTTATGACTTGATGAAGAAAGCCATGATGACGGAGAATCCGATCGGACCGTTGCTGGACAAAGTGCGGACGACCTTGCGTTCCGGACACAGTCTTTGGGTGGTTGGAACGGCTCAAGCGCCGCCCGGCGGCAAACCCCAGCCGGTGTATCCGCCTTACAACGGAGGCATGAAGCTGACCGAAGACATGTATTTTTCCAGTTGGATGTTCCAGATTACATACCTTGTGCAACAGCACGCTCTGGAAGGCGGCCCGGTGAATCTTTCCGTTCCAGGCGGCCTGCCGGTCAATCCCTTGGAGAATGTTCCGCTGGTGGTCGTTCATGGCTGGCGGGAATAAGGGTTCTTTAATGAAATTCATGCGATTTTAATCTCGCCAGCGAAAGCGCATCCAATAAAGGACGCCCAAACCCAGGAGCAATAAAACGCAGTCCGCCGCCGTGCCGCTGCCGGGAAATTTGGGGAAAAAAACCAGCGCGGCCGCCGCCATGGCCGGACCGGTTGCATTGCCCGCGCCAATGGCGGCTTCGTGAATGCCGCCGTGTTCGCCTTTGGTTTCGCCAACGTCCATGGAATAAAACAGGGAGGAATAATAGATCAACCCGACGGCCAGCCCGAAGACGGCCTGGGAAGCAATCAACACCCAAATGTGCCGCGCCAGCAGCATCGCCCCGAAAGAAACAATCATGGCGATATGGGAGCCGGCCAGAAAACGGAACCTGTAATGCCACCGGGGCCAAAGACGAAGGAATACAAATGCACCGGCCCGGGCAAAGAGCCAGATCGAGCAGACAAAGCCGGCCCGCATGGGCGTGAATTGGAAATGTTCGGCGAGGGTGGGAATGGTCGAAACAACGGTGTTGATGGCCAGATAGGCCAGGGGATTGACCAGCCACGCCATTTTAAGAAACAGGGCCGGAGAAATGGGCGATGCATAGCCTTCCAATGCGGGGCGGAGCAGGGGGCGGTCCAATTCCACCGGCGGCTGGCGTCGCGCCTCGCGCTCCAGCCAGGAGGCCAGGCCCATTTCCAGGAAGAACAAACCGGCCGGGACAAAGAATATGGTTTTCAAGCCCAACTTTTGCAGCAGCATGCCGCCGGTGAAATAGGCGACTGCTCCAGCCACTGCCCAGACGACATTATAAATGCCGACCAAACTTTGCAAACGAACGGGCGGTTCGCCTTCGCTCATCAACGCTTCCAGGGCCGGCCAGGTCAGGCACATGCCGATGTCGGCCACGACGAGGACGGCGATGGTGGCCGGCAATCCTTCGAACTGACTGCCAACAAGAATTGCCAACGCCATCAAGGCGGTGCCCCATCGGACAGCGGTGAAGTAGCCGAACTTTTGGGCGAATTGACCGCCAAAATAAGCGAAGACGGCATAGACGATTCCCAGCGCAGCCGCCAGCAGCAGATTCTGCAAAGCGCCAAACTTGAATTGGGCTTGGGTGTAAAAATAAATGTAGTAAAAGAAGAAAACCGTGCCCAGGGAGTTGATCGCTTCCAAAGCAAAAACACCGATTTTCAATTTTCCTGCTGTCTTCAAGGAGATTCCAGACCGCAACAACCGGCTTGCGCCTTAATTGCGGCCTTGCCAGGCGATTGCGCCGTTGACGATCGTGGCCCTGGCTCTGCCTTTCATGGCCCATCCGGCAAACGGGCTGTTGCGGGATTTGCCGGGCGATGTTCCCGGGTCAAAAGTCCATTCCTCTCCGGGATCAAACACGGTCAGGTCCGCGTCGGCGCCGATGCCCAAGTGTCCCTTGCCGGGCAGGCGGAGCAAACGGGCGGGGGCAACGGTGAATTTCGCGATGAGATCGGGCAGGGACAGTTTTTTGGAATGATAAAGTTGCATGAGGGCCAATGCCAGTTCGGTCTCAAAACCGATGATGCCAAACGGGGCGTAATCGAACTCGACTTCCTTTTCGTAGTCGCAATGCGGGGCGTGGTCGCTGCTGATAATCTCGAGGGTGCCGTCGGCCAGGCCTTCGATGACCGCGGCGCGGTCGGCGGCGGAACGCAAAGGGGGATTCATTTTGAAATTGGTGTCGTAGGAGGGCCAGCGGGGGCGCCCCGCGGGCGGGCCGGCCATGATTTCCCGGCCGTCAGTGCTCCAGAACTTCTCGCTTCCGGCCAGCCCGGTGTCGGTCAGGGTGAAGTGATGGGGGCAGGCTTCGCCGGAAACGGGGATGCCGCGTTTTTTGGCCTCGCGCAGCAACTGCACGCTGCCCGCCGAACTCAAATGCTGGCAATGCACATGCGCCCCGGTCAACCCGGCCAGCAGGATATTGCGCGAGACGATGAGTTCCTCGCCCGAGGCCGGCCAGCCGCGCAAGCCAAGGACCGCGCTCCAGTAACCTTCATGCATCACGCCGTCGGTCACGATGGAATAATCCTGGCAATGATCCATGACGGGCAAATCGAACATCCTGGCATATTCCAAGGCCCGGCGCATGAGATCGTTGTTCTGCACGCAATGGCCGTCGTCGCTGATGGCAATGACGCCGGCGGATTTGAGCGAGCCGATGGGAGCCAGTTCCTCGCCGGCGATGTTTTTGGTGATGGCCCCCGCGACGAAGAGGTTGATTTTGCTTTCGCGCTCCGCCCGTTCGCGAATCAACGCGACCGTGCCCGGGTTGTCAATGGCGGGGGAGGTGTTGGGCATGCACACGACGGAGGTGAAACCGCCCCGGGCGGCTGAAGCCGTTCCGGTGGCGATGGTTTCCTTGGCGGACTGTCCCGGTTCGCGCAGGTGCGCGTGCAGATCAATCAATCCCGGGCAGACAACGAGTCCACCGGCCTCGAGCCGTTGAATTTGCGCCGGCGCGCCCGGCGCGAGGCCGGGGCCGACCGCGGCGATTTTGCCGTCCACAACCAGAACGTCCGCCACGGCATCGAAGCGATTGGCGGGATCGATCACGCGTCCCCCGGTCAGGAGCATCGAATTCATTGCCGCGAGAATATACGGAGGTGAATTGACAAGGCAAGCGCGGCCATTATGATAAAGGGGAAATGGCGCGGGCGTAGCTCAATGGCAGAGCTCCAGCCTTCCAAGCTGGTCATGAGGGTTCGATTCCCTTCGCCCGCTCCAACCTCACTTTTTCCCTGTAAAATCAATGGTTTTGTGATGTTTTCGCCTTTTTAAAAATGGCTACTGCTAACGCCTACTGCTAACATTTCCAAGGAAAACCAAGGCAATCCAAGGTTGTCAAATCAGGCAAACAAATGCGGATTACTGCCGGGCGCGGCGGCCATTGGCTTCGATTTGTCAAGTAGAGCGAGCCGGGCTTTTGGTCGGCTGTCTTGAGCAGTCCAGCCCGCAAATCGCCTTGCCTGTCCTTACTGGAACTGTGCGGGTTTTCCCCCGGCCAGCATTGCACACGCGCCGTGGCGGGCCATTGTGCGCGATTAGCGCGGCAAATTGCCGGGCGTCAGACTGTCAGCAAGCCGGGCGTGACCGCGCAACGCTTCCGGCTCGCCTTTGTAACGTCGGCCCATGCTGGCGCGGTTCAAGCCTCACCATGCCCCCCGGACACGGCCCGGCGGCGAACTGTGCGCCACGTTCGCGGTTCGTAGCGGGTTTGATCGCGGGGCGAGGGGAGTCGGCGCGGGCGGTGCGGCCCCCCCCGGCCATCATCAAAGCAATCTAACGCGGCCAGACCCGTCCCCGCACTACCTACCCGGCAGGGGGGAAAACACCCCCCCGTCAATGCGCTATACGCCGCTTTTGCGAACACCCGATTTTTGGAAATGCTTTTGCTCTGATTGGTTGTGAATGCGCAATTGGCAGTCAAGAGAAACGGGGATTCAACCATTGCCAGATTCTTTTGAGAGTTGACGGAAGGGCGAAGAATCCATACAGTCCCAACACCGTCAAAACTATGAAGTCAAAATTGCTTTTAATTTTGGGCGCTGTTCTGTTGTCTGGTTGTCTGGAGCCATGCCCCCATTACAACCGGCTTCAAGTCGCCACATTTTATGGGCCGGAAAAGCCCGACAAAAAGCCTTACGGCACTGTTCGCCCGTTTTACACCGCCGAAGAAGTCAAACAGCCGTACGAAGCAATCGGATTTATGAGTTGTGAGGGTTCGGTCGCCGAAGAAGGGGCAATTTTAAAGGCTATGCTTTACCGGGCCGCAGACATGGGGGCGGATGGTATTCTCCTAAACCCCGGCAAAATCAGTCAAGAAAACGCAAACCAGCAAAGCCAGAACATAAACGTTAAGTGGGGCTGGATGGCATTAGTCGGAAACGGCAGCACATGCGCTTTCCGGGCACAAGCCATCCGATTCAAGAAGTAGGCCAGCAACAATCTAACCCCACACGACCCGGATTTGACACGGTACGAAAGCTGTGCAACCGTTCGGAAATGCCATTACCGGCACCATCTACGGTAGCAAAAGGCCATGCCTCCGGTTCACTCAGGAATGCCAACCGGGGAAAACGCAAGGTTGCGCAACTCCTTGAGATTCAAGCGGCTTTGAAAGAACGCGCACTCAAGACTGAGACGGCAAACAAGGATTGCGCCGCCCTCGCGTGCGCGTGGGAACGGCTTGAAAACCGGCTTGGACGCCTGCGGATGCGCCCGGAGCCGAAGCCGGTTGACACCGAAGCTCTGGCGGCCCGCAAGTCGAAGCGCAAAGGTGGCTCACTTGCGGTCGGGCTTGACCCCAGCGCGTGATATTGGCCCAATTCATCGCCATGACCTTCGACGTGCGGCCACGCGGGGCAACAGGCGGTTTGACTGGTGCGGTGCGTCTGTTGCTATCGGCCCGAAAGGAATACTACCATACTATCCAGACGAACAAAGCCGCGAAACCAAGAATAAAAAGGACAAGCAGCCACCACCGAATTGAATAGCTGCTCAAGCCAACCAACCACACCATCATTGCGTGTGGTCTCTCACTTCCAACCGTATCAACACGGAAACGCTCGGCAAATGGCTTGAGCATCGAAACACGACTATCCATGTCATCTGCCTTTACTGCTGTGACCTGGACGATCCGCCCTGTGTCAACTCGACCGTAATAATGAATCTGGTAATCTCCAGCATCCAAGCTTTCGGCACTGAAACGAAGCAATGCGGTGAAAGTGGGAGTGGATGTCTCAACAACAAACAAGTCGCGACGCCGAACGGCGTGATGGATACGCGGCCAATCGCCGATACTTTGCGGCCTTGGCCCGTCTGCCGATAAACGATTAAGAATCAAGTCCACTTGTGCATCCTGATCGAGACCTCGAGTGGGGTTTTGAAAACTCTCAACCGGTATAAACCGGACGACTCCATAATTTGTCGCTGGTATTATTGTTGGCATAGCACTGAGCCACCTAACGATCCAAAGCTGAACCACGACCACCGGCGGCCGAGCTCCGAATGCAATGATGACTTTCACACTTCATAACTCCACAGAAAACTCAAGGCGCGGTGGCCATTGGCTCCAGCGCGACTAGGCCGATGGACTATACAAGACATCTCTGCCTTTCTGCTCTATCATATAGCTATCTGGGTCTCCATCTGGACCTCCCGACATGATGTAATCCTTTTCCGAAAGGCGTCCAAGCATCCACTTAGCCTTGGACACATCAATTCCTAATTTCCGCGCTATATCATCTTGTTTCACATAATCAGACGCCCCGTTCAATACCTCCAATATCCGTTTTTCCTCTGGCGTCGTTGAATCGACCTTCGCTTCCTCCTCGGCCTCTGCTATTTCACGAAGCCTCGCTATGGCGTTTTGGATGTCTGTTATCGGCGCCTTATCACGGAACATCTGTTCGATGCGTTTAAGCTCGTCGGTCATTTTCATAAGCATCCGAATAACCAATTATTAACAACTCCCTCTTATCAGAAGCAATATCGCCGCCACCAGCCAAAGTCAAGCCTTCATTAAACTGGCTGTCCCCAAGTTGGGCGATGACCGCATGGGAGGCGTCTCGTAGTGTCCATCCTTCAATTCCATCCGGGCAAAGTTTATCTCCAAGCAACCCTTGGGGGCCGGGGCGGCGGCGGCGCTCCGCGCCGCCATCCGCCCCGGCCCCCCAGGGCACCCGTTCCATTTCACACCGCGTCCAGACATGCAAACCGAGCTGACGGTGCCGCCGACAATCGCTCCACGCCGTTTTTGTCAGTGTGTCAAGTGCCGTAGCCAAAAGGATTTGAAATTCTCAACCACGGATAGACAGGTATGGACCCAGCGCGGCTTGCGCCGCAACCACAGAGAATTGCCGCCAGAGAACGCAGAGAACACAAAGATGGAAATGGCTGCCTTCGTGGTCTTTCCGTTCTTTTGCGGCCAATTTCTTGTCGGGAAAACAAAGACTTGCGTGGTTGTAGTACGGATTCAAAATCTGAGAGATAATTCGACCAGATTTCAATGGTAAGAATATAGGCACAACCGCCCCAAAGGAAGCGCCATTCTTGCGCCATTTTGTTATTGCGGCGGCGCTCCCCTGGCGCGGCTCATCATCAAACTCATCATGTCGTCGTACTTCGTGAAATCGGCCGGGAGATCGAATTGGGCGGCGTCGGGCTTGTCCAGTTTCACGTCCTTGAAGAGGATGACCACAGGCATGCCCTTCCCGGGATTTGTTTGAATCTTGACCGGGAACTGTTTCAGGTCGGACGCGTTCCAAACGGTTGACTCGTGCGTGACGCGATCCGGGCCGGTCACCACTACTTCGTTTTTGATGCAATCGTGGCCGTCGATGGTTTCTTCGCCCAGCTTGGTCACTTCCGCCTTGTACTCCGACGGGGCCGCGCTCGTTTCCTGGGTCGCCATTTCCACGTAAGCCTTCATGTCCGGATAAATGAGATAAGACAGCTTTTTGTCGGAGCGCGTGATCGTGGTCATCCTGCCCATGCCCATCTGCTTCATCTGCGCGGCGGCCTTTGGGGGCATGTGGCCGCCTTGCATCTTCGACATATCCATGTCAAAGCGGGATTTATCCACCAGATGGGCGACCCGGCCCAGCATGATGATTTCGTTGCCTGGGGATTGGGTGCAATGAAATTCCATGGTGGCGGAGAAGGCGGTGTTGTCGCCGAACAGTTTGGTCGTCGCGCCATCGAAGCTCGGCCTCGGTGGCTGCGGGGGTTGAGCGTCCGCCGTGACCACGGTGAGACCGGCAATGACAGACGCAAGAACAACAAGATGCTTTTTCATAATGGTGATGGATTAATTTTGTGTGCTGCCTGCCTGTAAAATGCCCAAGTTCCCCCCAATTGCATGCGAGAATGGGTGGGAATCATTTCAGCCGTTCCAAGTGGGAGTGCCGGTGGTGTTCATCACAGCTCAACGCGAAATGCCCGTTGATTCCCTCCGGGGTGACAAATTGCTGGAGCAGCGACGCCGGAAACTGGACGGTTTGTCCGGTGGTGCATCGAACCAAAACGGATCTGGCCGTTCCTCGATAATAGTCCAGATATTGTTCCGCCGTGATGCTGAGGTAGAATTCGTATCGGTTCATGGGAATCAGTGTGCTGCCGACAGCAAAACCCGAACCGGGCGGAAAGGCAAGCACGCCGGATTAGGCCTCCGGCGGGCGGGTCAACTCCACTTTCAGGGCCTTGAGGGAGAGACGAATGTCCATGATGAAGGTGACCAGGGACGCCACCAGCGATACCAGGCAACAGATAAAAATCAGACTGATGACAAAGGCCGATTCCCACTTCATCAACGCCGTCAAGAACAGCGCGAGGATGAGCAGCGCGGCGAACAGGGCGCTGAGGGCGCCCATGACAATGGAAAGCTGAATCAGGCGCGCCCGCCGATAAATGACCTCCACCTGGTGCGCCAGCCGTTGACGGTCGGCGGCGGCGGCCCCGCGCATCTCATGGTGGATTTGGCGGGTGCGATCCACGGCGCGGCCAAAACGGTTGGTCAGGGTGAGCAGGAGCAACCCCACGCCGGAAATCAAGATGACCGGGGCGATGGCGATTTGCAGCACCGGGATCAGTTCAGTGAGTGAGGTGGACGGCATAGTCGCAGGTCAATCGAAGGGGAAGGATCGCAATGCGACCGCATCCAAAACGCAAAAGAAAGTGCGCAATCCACACATGGCCGGCCATGGTAATAAAGAGGGGGCCGTTTATCAACACTCCGCTCGTGCGCATCCGTACACGGGTGCATCTTGACATTGCTGCCAAATGTAAAAGGCGCCGGAAGCAACACGGGGCTGGGACGCCCCGCGAACCCGCAGCCGGGACGGCTACGCTACGTAGCGCAAGCGTCCTCGCCTGCGGGTTTTGGCAGCGTCCCGCTGCCATTTTGGTAGCAGTGTCAAGACGCGCACCTCCACTCGGGTGCATCCGTACACTGCTACCATTCGATGGAAAAGACCCCTCACCCTGACCCTCTCCCCGCTTCGCGGGGCGAGGGAATCGGCAGATTGTGCGGTGGCAATGTCAAGACGCGCACCTCCACTCTGCCGCCAAAAAATCCCATTTGCGCGCGTTCCGCCGGGGTGTACAATGCCAGAGGAAGAAAAAAGTTCCGCGTGCGTCGTCTGACGACATGGAGGATCTCCCCAACCAGGCGGTTTTGAACAAAAGGAATCTTATGAACTTCAGACAGAATCTGTTTTTGATCCGGATGAGGGCGCCGGTTTTGCTGGCCGCCGCGTTGAGCCTTCTCATGGCAGGCTGTTCGAGTCCATCCGCTCCCCCCTACCAGCCGCCAGTCACTCAAGCCGTTCCTCCTGCGTTGGCCCTGAATGCAGATCAGATGGCCCAATTAAGCCATGAGGCCCCGGACACCTTTCGCAGAATCCAAACGGCAGAGCCGTTGACTCTGGCCGATGTGAAGGTCATGGCCAAACTTGGGTTCGGTTCCGATGTCATTATCGCCGAAGTCCGGAATTCGCGCACGGTCTATCATCTGACCGCCAACGCCATTATTGATTTGAAAAATTCGGGTGTCAGCGATCAGGTCATTGATTTCCTGATCACCACGCCCAATGCGATTGCCGGCTCGACGCCGGTGCCCGAGCCGCAAACGAATTACCCCGGCGCGCAGACGCCTCCCCCGGCACCCCCTGCCGAAACCGCGCCCCCGACTCCCGGACCGGACTATGTTTGGGTTGGCGGCGACTGGGTGTGGAACGGCGGCTGGGTCTGGGTGGGTGGACACTGGGTCATCCCGCCGTACCCTGGCGCCATCTGGATTCACGGCGGCTGGGGCCGACACTGGGGCGGCTTTCATCGTATGCGGGGACATTGGCGCTGATTGGGCAATTCATCAACCATAGGATTTCACCGGCCCTTTCACGCCACGGATGCAGCCGCTGGTTCCCACCCTGCGTTGGCACCGCGATTTCTTAACGGGCTGTCACACCTGTCGCGCCCCAGAAAACAAGATAGCCAGGCGCTGTTTTCTCAACCTGAACGGAAACCAGGCGCCTGCTGACATCCGGATGCAAATCCACGCCGTGGAGAAAATGGTGGTCTCGTTCCGCCATGCGACCGGAGGCATCCCACTTGCCGAGATTCGTGGCCAATGAAAAGACGCTGGGATCACCGGCAGGCGCATCGTTGTAGTAGTCAGGCAGCAGGACGTCGCGCTGCTCGAATGTGCCATTGGCATAAACGAGTTTGAAGCGCAGACGCGAGGGCCCTTCGGCGCTGGTCATGAAGACCATCATCCGCTTATACCGCTCACTCGGGACAGAAAAGGAGAACCCGCCCGCTCCTTCGACGCTGCGCGTCTGCGAACCCTTGCCGTCGGCATTCGTGAAATTAAGCTTCACAAATGGATGCGACGAGGCGGCCTTGAAGCAGCCATCGCCCGGGAGTGCCCTGGCATTCTTGTCACCGTTTGCGCTGGATGCCTCCAAGGTCATGTAACCGTCCGCCAGGCCCGCACCATCGATTCCTTTGGTCCAGGGCACTAGTTTACCGTCTGTGAGTGTTGTGACCGCGCGGCCAGTCAGGAGCGGGCGCACATCCACTTGAACGACCTCCGAGGCCTGAACCGAAAATCCAGATAGCAGATGGAACAAAATCGCGAAAAGAGTTCGGTTCGTCATGGCTGTTGCAACTTTTCTTAGGTGAATATTTATGGCCTTTTTGCAGCTCCGGCAAGTCTTGTTCCTTCCTGACTGCTCAAATGAACAAGAGGGCATCCCCGGGGTGGTTGTGAAGAAGCCCTGTTGAAATGTGTCATCATGACCTGTGCAACTTCCGCCCCTTGTGCCATAATGCAGAGGCAAAGGCAGAATTATGAATGAAGAACGCAGAAGCGGGGATCCGGCTGAAATTATGAACTGCTTGCGAAGGCTGAAAACCCGGTATTTCAATCTGGCCGCGGGTTTCTGTTGCCTGATGGTCGTCGCGGCAGCGCCGGCGGAGGACCAGCCTGAAATCTTGACGCCCGGGCCGCCGGCTGCGCCGCGCATCAACGGGCCATCGATCTTTGGCGTCCGGCCGTGGGCGCCGTTCCTGTACCGCATCCCGGCCACGGGTGACCGGCCCATGGAGTTTACCGCCAGCGGCCTGCCGGACTGGCTGAAACTGGATCCCCACACCGGCGAAATCACCGGCACGGTGGAGAAAAAGGGCGAACACACCGTCACCCTTCGGGCCAGGAACGCCCGCGGCACGGCCAAACGAAAATTTCGCATTGTAGTCGGAGATCAGATTTCACTGACCCCGGCGATGGGCTGGAACAGTTGGAACTGCTGGGGCAGCCAGGTGACGGCGGAGAAAGTTTTGCAAAGCGCGCGGGCCATGGTCCAGTCCGGGCTGATCGAACATGGCTGGACTTACGTCAATATTGACGATGCGTGGCAGGGCAGCCGGGGCGGCCCGTTCCACGCCATCCAGGGCAACACAAACTTCCCGGACATGAAAGGCCTTTGCGATGAGATTCACGGGCTGGGCTTGAAAGCCGGGATTTATTCCACGCCCTGGACCACCTCCTACGCCGGTTACATTGGCGGCAGTTCGGAGAATGAGGATGGAGATTGGACCCCTCCGACTGAATCGGAAAAGAAGCGCGGGCATAAAAGGATGCTTCCGTGGGCCATCGGCAAGTATTCATTCGCGAGCAATGACGCCCGGCAGTGGGCCGTCTGGGGCATTGATTACCTCAAATACGATTGGTACCCGAACGAAGCTCCCGAAACGGAGGAAATGGCCGGGGCGCTACGCGACAGCGGGCGTGACGTGATCTTTAGCCTGTCCAACTCGACCCTGTTTCACAACGCGGCCGGCCTGTCAAGATTTGCCAATTCCTGGCGGACCACCGGAGACATCCGGGACACTTGGGAATCCATGCGCGGCCGGGGTTTTTCCCAGGACAGATGGGCGCATTTGGCCGGGGCCGGCCATTGGAACGATCCGGACATGCTGGTCGTGGGCTGGGTGGGATGGGGCCGGCCGCACCCAACGCGATTGACCGCCAACGAACAATACACCCACATCAGCCTTTGGTGCCTGTTGTCCGCCCCGCTGCTGCTCGGTTGCGATTTGCAGAAAATGGATGCTTTCACCTTCGGCCTGTTGTCCAACGACGAAGTGCTCGCCCTGGACCAAGATGCGTTGGGCAGACAGGCCACGTGCGTGGCGGTCAACGGACAAGTGTTCGTCTATGCCAAAGACCTTGAAGGCGGTTCCAAAGCCGTTGGTTTGTTCAATCTCGGTCCGACCAACATCACGGCCACCGCCCAATGGTCCGACCTGAAGCTGCATGGCAAACGCATGGTGCGCGATCTGTGGCGGCAACAGGACATCGGCCGGTTCGACGGGCAGTTTGCGGCGGATGTCCCTGCGCATGGCGTGGCGCTGGTTCGCCTGGACAAGCGCAGGAAGTAGATTTATTTGCGACTCCGCTGCAAAGGAGGTATTCTTTATTTAGAGATAAAGAACAAAAGCGACTCATTACGAGATTCAGGAGCGCGCAAAATTATGAAAACAACAACATTTTGTGGAAAGCGATTTTTGGCCGGTTCATTGGCGGCTTTGGGGTTCAGCACTCTGAGCGCCGGCCTGTTCGCGCAGCCGGTCATGTCCTATACCGTCTCCGGCGCCTCCGGTGATTACACCTTGGACTTCACGGTGAACAATACGACCCCTGGTACGCAGACCCAGAACATAGTTTACTGGGGTGTCCGCGTGGATGGCCGCATCTCCGGCATACCTACAGGCGACGAATCATTGGGTGTGTGGTCGCCCTATTCCTACGATGGCGCCGGCGCCAATATACTTTACAATGTTTCCTGGGGAGGCGATGTCAATTCCCTGCCTCCCGGAACGACGCTGTCCGGGTTCACCGTGACCGACACCGATGCGACCGCGCCAACCTTCGTGCCTTATTTTGCTTATGGCTACGATTTTGGGGTGGACTATACCGGTCCCGATAATTTGGATCCTTTGTATCCCTATAATCCTTTGTTCGAGGGGAACGCGACCCCTGCCGGCGCCGGAGTGCCGGATTCCGGGACGACGATGTCCCTGCTTGGCATTGCCTTGGGTGCGGTGGGCGGAATTTCCCGCAAATGCCGCAAAGCCTGACCGGCGGTTGAGTTACGAAAAGGTCAGCCGCGGGCGGCGGCTTCGGGATTCGTGGAGAGCTTCTCCCAACTGGAAATATCGTCCGCGCAGCCGACGGATTGCAGGTAACCGGTTTTCCAATCATCAAGGGGGAATGGATCAGGCGGAAACGTTTGCGAGGCGAGGTGGTCGGCGATGTAGAGGGCGGACGTCAGGGAAAAACCCCGGGCCGGGTCATTTTCCGGGTTGTCCTGGAGGGAAATGCCGTTGACCACCGCGGAGGGGAGGCCCCAGAGTTCAAGCACATAGGCGGATATTTGAGACGGGCTGGCTTGAAAAGTCTCGCGCAGGCAGACGGCCAGGGGGAATTTGGATTGACGGGCGCTGTCGCAGGCGGCTTGGAACTGGTCCGGGAAATTGTCAACAAGAATGAAGCGCCCCGCTTCGTGCAGCAGGCCGGCCAGAAAGGCTTCTTCGCCGGTTTTGTGCGGGAGTTTCATTTCGCGGCAGAGGTATTGCGCGAGGCAGGCGGTTCCCCAGCAATGGGCCCACACCCGCGGCAAATCAATTTCCCGATGTTTGAGCGATTCATAATGCCGGAAAACACTCTGGGAGAGGACGATCGCGGCGACCATGTCGGTGCCGAGACAACTGACGGCGTCAATCGGGCTTGTGACCAGGTAGCCCCGGCCGAAAAGAGCGGAGTTGGCCAACTGCAGCACTTTGACCGACAGACCCGGGTCATCCGCGATCAGGCGCGCAATGGTCGCGCTGGGAGTGTCGCTGTCCTCCAGTTCTTTCAGCAGCGATTGGTGGGCCTGGGGCAGGGAGGGGATGGAACGGATCGACGTTACCAGGGCCTGCAAGCCTTGATTAACAATCCGTTCCTGAGCCACGAAACTCCGCTCAATCAAGTCCCGCAGTTTGAAGGCGTCAAATGGCTTGGCGATGTATTGGTGCGCGGATGTGATGAGGGTGAGTTTATCCAGGGCCACGCAGCCGGACATGATGAGGCGGATGGTTGACGGAGAGACGATTCTGACCTGCTCGAGCAATTGGCTTCCCTGCATCCCGGGCATCAGTTCGTCGGACAAAATGGCGTCCGGCGCCCTGGCCTTGACCGCTGCAAGGGCGGCGAACGGGTCCGTAAAACCGGTCACTTCCCAACCCCGGCCCAGGCTGCGGAGAACGAGCACCGTGGTATCCAAAACGGGCGCTTGATCGTCCACAACGTAGATGGATCGATTCATGCTTCCGCTCCGGCAGGCTTTTGATGGGCCAGCGCCAAATTCACTCTCATTGTCAAGCTGGAACATTTTGCCTGAATCACGATCAGCGTCAATCTCCAACTTTCAGATTTATTGCAAGTCATACCTCGAGTTGTCGGGCGAGAGAAATCCCGTGCCGGGGGCGACGTTGTCTGCGCCTTCGGCATTGTTGGTATAGCAGTTGCGCAACGATTCGGCGTGGCCGTCGCAGAACGAGGCATTGCTCAGGTTCTGGTGGCGAAACCCCTGCGTGCCAGCCCAGGCCTCGTAGTCTGCATCGCCGGGATTCGGCCAGGGGGCGCGCATGAATTTGTCCGCCCCCGCCGCATACTGGCCGTCGCCGAATAGAACCGTTTTGCCGGTGCGTTGCACGTCGGAACCTTTGGCCGGTTGCGGGATGCTCTCGTACTGGCCGTGGCCGATGTAGCTGGTGTTGTAGTTGTAGCCGGTATAGGGATCGGTCAGCCAATCGGCGGCGCCGGCGAAGGACGGGCATTGCTGGATTTGGAGGGTGGTCCGGCCCTGCCAGAGCAAGCCGGGAATCACGGTGTTTGTCCTGCCAGAGATTGTTGTCAAGTCCCAGCAATAGGAGTATGTCACGCCGCCCTGCTCCGCATCATAATAAGCGACGGGATAAAAATTGGCGTTGTCATCCACATAAAGATGAGCGGCGATGCCCATTTGCCGCAGGTTGCCCGCGCATTGAATGGACTTGGCCGAAGCTTTGGAACGGCTGAGCGCGGGCAATAGCAGGCTGGCAAGAATGGCTACGATCGCAATGACAACCAAAAGCTCAACCAAGGTGAAAGCGGAACGATGCGCTCCCGACAAGGGAGTGCGTGTGAGTTCAGGGTGCATCGTTCCGCTCATTCCAATCCTTATGGAGTGACTTGCAAGCGGTAAAACGCCTGGCTGGCCGGCGGGTTGGGGTCTTGGAGCGTGACAAGCTGTTCGCTGGTTGGCGTATTCGTGCTGACAGGCGTCCAGTTGACGAGGTCGGTGGAGCGTTGCAGCTTGTAAGTGACATTGGCAAACGGTGTCAGTGGGATGGTGAATCCGTTGGCGCCCGCTTGAATGCTTAATTGCGGGGACAACCGGGATACGACAAAGGCGGAAAGATTTGTCAGACCGGTCATGCATGCCTGGTTATTGGCCGCGTTGAATGTAAACGCCTGCACACTCCAACTCGCGCCGTTCCATTGCAGGACGCGCAGGTCGCTGCCGTTGCCGGCGTAGCCTGCGCCGGCGTACAATGCGAGGTCCGCCGCAAAGGTCACGGGCGCCGTTCCCGACACCGGCGCCACAGTAATTTGACAGGCGCTGGACACGCTGCCGGGGACTGGGGCGAAGGGGGAAAAATCGCTCAATGCAACCGTGCTGACCTTCGCCGCTGCACTCACGGACGCAAAGTTGACGGAGATGAGGGTCTGGCTTGTGTCATCAGGCTTTTGAAAGGCCAGATTTGTGATGCCCGAGGCAATGTTGTCTGGCGTGAGGGAAAGGGCATCGCCTTCCACAGCCGGATTGACCGCGGCAATGGCGTCTATGACGGTATAGGCGGGGTATTGCGTGCCGGGTTGCACGCAAACGTATTGAATCCATGAAAAACCCGAGGCTTCCAAATCATAGCCCGTGCCCCCCGCGGAACCAATGAACTGGTCCAATCCGTACGCTGCCGTCTGGCCGGCAAAGTCCGTCGCATAGACTGTGGGGTTGAGCGGTTTGGTCGGATTCATTTGCTCGTCCGTCCAGGATTGGTTTGCGTCATCCCAGCGATAAGCATTGTCGGGATAGAGACTGGGCGTATTGGGGAAAGTGTACCAATTGGCGCCGTCCGGGCTGACGGAAACCGTGGTGGAATGGCCGTAGATCACGCTGCCCAATTGGGTGGTGTCCAAATCCGTTGAGTCACTGACGGCGCCTATGTTAAACCAGGAATTGCCAAAAACCATCAAGTCGATGCCGTAAGGATTATTTGGGTTGTGACAAACCTTGCGCCCCATCTTCACGATAATCTGGCCTCCGTTGGTAATTTCTGTAATCACATCGCTGCCGTCCGGCGCCACGTTGTAGGCATCGTCCACGATGCTGGTCCGATTGGTGGTGGTCGCTCCGTCCTCGTTGTCCACAAACCGCAATGTCGGCGGGCCAAGAATGGCCGCGGGATTGTTATACGGGGGCATGGAATCCACGCCGATGGACCTGATGACTTGGACGGCGAAGTCGTTCGTATTGCATACGTAGGCAACATAGGTGCCGTCGGGCGAAGGCGGGGCTTGCTCGTCCAGGTTAAAGGCCGCTGTGGCGGGGTCGGCGTTGTTGGTATCGTATCCAGCCGCCGCCACCGAAAACCCGATCCATGAACCGTTATGGAGAGGCAGAAGATCCAATCCATTCATCGAGAATTCCCATTGGCCCTGTAATCCGGTGTCGGTGTCCCAATACGGATTGGTTCCCCGGTCCGGAGAGGAGGAAAAGCCGCCACTGTCGCCCAGTTCATTCCAGACATTCCAATTTGGCCCGAAATAACCGCTCCAAAACAAATCCCCGCTGTTCAGCGGACAGGCGGCATCCACATTCAGATCGGAATTGAGCAAACAGCCATTGACGAAGGCGGCGGCGTTGTATGTCTGGCTTCCATCCGAGACGCCGATGAGACCATTGCCATTGAGATTGTAGCCGATGGCCTCAACAAAGGTGCCGTAAATGTTATTTACAACGGCGTAGAGACGGGGATCGGACGCCAGAATGGCATTGAACATCTGCGTTCCCGTGGCCGAGCCGTTGAACTGGTAGCCCCATACGAGGGTTTTGTTTGCGACGGGAGCGGGCACCGTGGTCAGGTTGAACACCTCGGGCGAGTTCCATTCGATGACGAGGGCGGCACGGTTGGTGCCGGAGCCGGTCCAGAGTTGGATGTCGTTGGTGGAGATGGCGTGAACGTTGGCGACGAAGGCGAAGCCGGCCAGGGCCAGCGCCGAGCGGATGTTATTCATTTGGCTGATCTTTCCATTATGTTGCGCGAAAAATTTTCACGAAACGATTTTGCGATTGGGAGACCAGGGCGAAGCCTGAAGATAAAAAAACCTCCAGACTCCGGCAAAGCGGCGAATGAAGGCATCCAACGAATTCTGATGAAAATGGTCCATCAAGCTGGCCTCATCCTTCTCATTGACGGAGAAGCGACTCCGAAACAGTTCGGAATCCGACGAGCGCAGCCAAACCGGTATCCTGACTTGGGCTTCAAACCTCACTCCCGCCTTCCCGTTTCCGCTCCGCGGACCAGTGGCATTGGGAATTTGTAGCCATCACAGTGGCGCAACCGTCCCGGATTCGCACCGGGTTCCCTGACGTTTGACTGCATTCAAAGCGAACACGCGTTCGCTGTTTTCAAAGAACGCGGCCATTCTGCGAGGCGCGCGAGACTTTGGCAAGAAAAATCCGTGACCGAAGCGTTAAACGTTGCGCCAGGCCAGATTGACCACTTGCCCATGGTCTTTGTGCGCGTGATCCAGACACCGCAATTCCAACCGCGCGCCGCCGTCCTGCACCTCCGCATGAACCCAGCCGTTGGGCCTTCCTTGCTCAAACAGATAAGCGGTCGGCGGCAGGTTAATCAAATGGATGCCGCTGTCATCCTGGCGCACGTCCCAGCGATGAGTGTGGCCGAAGAACCAGGCTTTGACCTGCGGGCGCGGGCGTAAAATCGCCAACAATTCAGCGGCATCTTCCAGACCGCCTCCTGTTTTGCCGGCAACCAGCGGGGCAAACAATTCAGCGGCTTTTTCCAGACCACTTCCTGTTTTGTCGCCAACCAGCATGGCCGGTTGATGATGAATCATGATCAGCGCGGGTTTGTCGGCGTTGGCGTCCAGCGCGCCGGCCAGCCACGCGCGTTGCGCTTCGCCCAGAAGGCCGGGGGTGGTGAGGGTTTGGATCAATGAATCGAGCACGAACCAGTTCGCCTTCCGCGTGCGCACAATGGCGGCCTGGCGGCCGGGCAAACGCGGTTGGACAGTCTTCGACGCCCGCAAAATCTTCCAGAAATTCTCGCGATCATCATGGTTTCCAATCCCCAGGTGAATGGGCAGTCCCTCCCGGCGCAGGGGACGGAGCAAACGCAGCACGGCGGCGTAATCGTGTTTTGTGCCGCTATCGAACGCCAAATCCCCGTTGATGAACACCGTCCCCGGCCGTTGCGGCCAGGCCAGGACTTCTTCCGTCACGGCCTTCAAATTATGGGTCATGTTCACATTGCGGTCGATCTGATCCGGGTTTGCGGCAATGTGGATGTCCGAGAGCAGCGCCACGCCGTGTTCATCCCCCTTGCCTCTGGGCAGCGCGCAACCCTGACCGAGGGCGAGCGCGGCGGCGGCCGCGAGTGAACCGGTCAGGAATCGTCGTCGGGAAATGGGCGGCAGATAAACTGGCACGACGGGAAGATACGCAAGGGCGCAGGAATTGTCGAGCGCCCGGGGAGGAATGCCGGCGCATGTTTTCCCAAACCTGCGCGCTGGTGCTCGAACAATCAGATGATTGTTTCAATCTGGATATATGGGGTGAACACCCCATAGCGCCCGCATCGTTCTCCGGTTATGGTCGCCTCAGATAGTGAGACGCTTATGAAAGGGAGCTTATATGGAGTTTCGCATCGGCAAGGACTTGGATGAAATCCTTGCCGCGTTGCCCCGCCGCCAGGCGAATAAAGTTCAACCCGACCAGGAGAGCCATGTCCCTGGCAAGCCTCGTCTCCAAGCCGGTCAAATCCATCTACAACAGGCTTTTCCCAATCGGATACGAAGACGAGAAGGGCTTCCATTACGAAGCGCAGCGAAGACAGATGCGGGAAAAGCCTCCCGGGCGGCAGGATTCGGCCGGGAATCAACTGTAAGCCGCCGGCACGCCGCCATTGGTGTAAATACTATTTGGACGGGTTCGCCCCCTTGAAGTTCAGCCGGATGGAATACAGGCACTTGCTGGCCGTGATGAACAGCGTCTTGTGGTCCCTGCCGCCAAAGCTGACATTGGCCGTCCACAGCTCAGCCACGTCAATGTGTTCCGTCTGCCTGCCCGTCTTGTCAAAGACAGTGACGCCGCGGCCGGTGATGTAAATGTTTCCCGCTTCGTCAATGGTCATGCCGTCGGATCCCTTGGCGCAAAACAGGGCCTTGTTCGCCAGGGAACCGTCCGGCTGGATGTCGTAGCGGTAGGTGCGGCCGGCGCCGATGTCCGACACGAAGAGCGTTTTGCCGTCGGGCGTGCCGGTGATGCCGTTGGGCTTTTTCAAGTCACTCGTGATGCGCGCCAGATTTTTTCCGTCCGCGGAAAGATAAAACACCTGCTCGCTGTCCAGCGCCATCGTTTGATGGTCCCACCACGTGCGCTTGTAAAATGGATCCGTGATGAACATCCCGCCGTTGGGCGCGACCCAGACATCGTTGGGGCCGTTGAGATATTTGCCCTGGTAATCCTTGATCAGCACCGTCACCTTCTTGTCGGGCGCAATGGACCACAGCTCGTTTTTTTCATCCGCGCACGCGATCAGGTTGCCTTTGGCGTCCATGTACATGCCGTTGGCGCGACCCGAGGGTTGCATGAAGGTGGAGAGCACGCCGTCCACGCTCCATTCCATGATCCGGTTGTTGTTTTGGTCGGTGAAAAAGACGTTGCCGCTGGCGTCGCAGGTCGGTCCTTCGGTGAACGAGAAATTGCTGGAAAGCTTTTCGAGCTTTGCGCCGGGCGCGATCACGCTCTGCGCGGAAGCGCAAACCATCGAGGCCGCAAAAACTCCAACGACAACTGCAACCATTTCAAGGAATGTATTCATGTTGCATGGATAACGCGTTTGTGACGCCGGGTCAATCCGAGTCTCCCCGAGTCTCCCCTGCGTTCATGGCGCTTGCTTTCCAAGCGCGGCTTGGTATGCGGAAAACACCTCCTCCGTAAAGTAAGCAATCAAGCCGGGTGATGTCCATTCGGCTCAGTTCGATTCGTTCTTCGATTCTCATCGGTTAGGTTGGTTACCCACTGAAAGGGAATTCCCGGAACGCGGACATCTTTGCGGGTTTTCATCGTTAGCTGGGAATCCCGCCAGCATCTAAAAGGTGGTTCATTGGAGACTCAAGAACTTGATCAAATTCGTTGGGCCACTTTTGTTTCATGCTGTATTGTTGAAAGAAGGTTTGCAGAACGCAATCGAAAATTTTAACTTATGGACTGGCGACAATTGAGCGAAGCGGAATGATTCCAATGGCGCAAGCCCTCCCTGGTAGTGGCGGCATTGGCCACAGTGTTGCGAGGGCAAGCCGGCGCGACAGGCAACACGGGAACGAGCATCCGCCGTCGCTATGGCTATGTCGGACAAGGCGGGGAAACTTCCGGCGTCGAAAAACCTCTGGCGTGGCTGCTACCGAATCTGCCGAAGAAAATCCTCCACTTCAACCGCGCCGTCGCGCAAGGCTCCTTTCAAGGTATAACGATCCACCTCGGTATGGAAGGGAAACACAATTCTCCGGCCATCCGGATGCTGCATCTTGACGTGGCTTCCCTTGCGATGGATTTCCTGAAACCCGAGCCGCTGCAATGCGGTCAACACTTGCCGGCCAGACAGCAACGGCAACTTCATATTGTCAACTCGACAACCTCCCGCTCCTTGGTCGAGGTCAACTCGGACGGTGACGGCTCCAAATACAAATCGATGGCTTCCCGGACATTCTTCAATGCCTCTTCGCGGGTCTTGCCTTGCGACCAACAGCTTTTCAGCGCCGGGCAATGCGCGACATAGTAGCCGTCCTCGCCCGGCTCAATGACTATTTTCAAGATCACAAGAAGAATCTCCTCCTTTGGCTCGTTGTTTTCAAGCAGAAACTGGAACAAGGGAGCATCCGTACACTGCTGCCATTCGATGGAACAAACCCCGCTTCGCTGAGCGAGGGAATCGACAGATCGTCCGGTAGCAGTGTCAGGATGCGAACGACAACACCGGTAAAAGCGGGTCAATCCGCCTTCGTCAAAACTTCCACCATCGCGCCGGGCGCGATACGGGACAAGCCGGCGCGACAAGATGGTCGGAGCGACAGGATTTGAACCTGTCCATCGGCCTTGATAATCAAGGAGTTACAGCGGGAGACACACAAGGAGACTCACAAACTCCGGGCACTTCGCGGCATGATCTGTCACGAGTAGTCAAGGCGTGGCCCCGGCTCAACGCGGCGCTCAAAGCAGCAATCCTGGCCATTGCGAGCACGGCCACGAAAGAGGGGAGCCCGTGAAAGAGATTCCCTCCACTCTTACTGGGGCGAAATGCCCTGCCAGCGCAGCAGCCCCTTTTCAACCTGTCGAAGCTGATCAGGCGGCAAAATGCCAAGACGGCGCAAGAAATACTTGGGTGGCAACGCTTGAATCCCTTGAACGAGGAATGCTCCCTCTCCAAGAAATCGCGTTGGCACAGAAACCTCAAATTGCGAGCCGCGCGTGGCCGTCGTGTGCGGAACCACCCCGATCAAGGCACGATCCGCGTCCCCGTACGGAACGCTGATGACCAAAGCCGGCCGAACCTTCTGCGTAATGCCAAAATCCACCTGCCATACCTCTCCACGTTCAGGCATGCGGATGGTTCTCCTCCTCATCCAGTGCGCGGAAAGAAGCCGCAGCCAGAGCCGCGAAATCGTCATCCGTCAAATCATCAGACATGGGAACACGTTCGACGATCACGCGCCGAAGCTGTTGACGCTCTTTTTCCGAGAGCTGCTCGAACTCGCCAAGAATTTGGGCGACTGCTTGTGTCATGTCCTGAACATACATGGACGGAAAGAATTGCGCAAGTGCCGGGGCACGAACAAGGGGGGCCAGTGAAACCGGAGCGGCAGGACGGCGCGGTAAAACGAGAAGAACCGATGCTTCGAGCCAACTGCTCGTCGGTTCTGCGGTCGGATTTGCAAGGGACTGGCGATGGTGGGGGGCGGCGGAGCGGCGCGGAGCGCCGCCCGCCGTCCCCACCGGGCTTGTCTAAAGCGCATATTTCGGCGCGGACACGAAAAGGAACCATGACCTGTTACCGGAAGGCCAGTCTCCTTGAGGTCCGGTTGCGGTCGGATGCGGTGCCAGGAAAAGGCAAAAGCGCACCTCGGGGCGAAATTACCGAGTTCACCACTGCGGCGCGGCGGCGGATGATGCAAATGATGGCTAAAGTGGAACGGGTGGCGGTTCCTTTCTTCGTTACGTTGACGTACCCGGATGATTTTCCTCTTTACCGTGAGGATTACAAAGGCCATTTGGAAGCGTTCTGCGACAGATTGGAGCGGCGCTGGCCGGGAATGGCGGTAATCTGGAAACTGGAATTTAAGGAGCGGAAATCAGGCGAAAACGCGGGGAAAATCGCGCCTCACTACCATTTGTTTGTGTACGGCGTGCCGTGGGAGTTTCCTGGAAAAGTGGAGCATGGAAAGTTTTATACGCTGGATGTGACACGGGAACCTGGCGGAATGGCGCATTGGATTGAAGCAGGTAAAGCGAGCGACGGTAGCCGGGGCCGCGCCTGGTACGTGTCGGACCAAGAGCCAGTCAATCCAAAGGGACCAACCGGAGATGTTTGGGGGCCGGATTCATTCATAAATTGGGTTTCGCGGAATTGGTTTGATGTGGTTGGCTCCAATCAAATTCGGCACTTCCAGGCCGGAACACGGGTCGAGAAATTAAAAGGGGTGCGGGGGGCCTATGCGTATGCCGCGAAGCGATACGTCGCCAAAGAAGCGGACATGCCGGAAATGGAACATAAGCCGGGGCGTTTTTGGGGTGTGATTGGGCGCAAGAACTTGCCATTCGGGAAAAGGGAAGTTCGGGAAGTGTCCGCGAAAGAGGCGGTGCAAATACGGCGATTCATGCGCCGTTATCGCTGGGCGAACACCCCGCCGGAAAAGCGGAAATTTTTGCGCAAGAGCCAACTGTGGTCGCAAGATTTCACGGCCAAGCTGTTTTGCAACGTCGAGTTCTGGCTTGAACGTCTGCTGAAATTGATCGAGGCTCTGCCGGAATTCTAGCGGCCGGTTGAGGCGGAGGGAAGCCTGCGCCTTGGCCTCAGCCAAGCGATTAAACTTGAGTGCTGCCAGTTCCTAGGCTAACCTTCTGCGCGATGCGGGAAGAGAACGATAATATGAACGATAAAATGCGCTTATGCGGGACTGAACCTTCTCTGGCTTCAAGGGATCGGTATGTAGCAGTACTCGATATACTCGGTTTCTCGAACTTGGTAAAAACCAATAAGTTACAAGAAGTCGTCTCGATTTATGAGCAATTCTTGAACAACATCGTCTGGCAATCAAAAACACTCGTGGAAATATGGGGGGAGGAAATTGAGTACCGTCTTTTCTCAGATGCCATTGTTGCGTTTTCCAAAGGAACCTTATGCACGGATTTCACGAACATGAGAAGATTCTGCCAAACCCTTATTGGATTCAGTTTTCTCAGGGGCTTACTATTACGCGGCGCAATCACGAAAGGCGAGTTATGGATAAACGGGAATATCGTTCTTGGCTCCCCAGTGGTAAGGGCTTACGAGCTTGAGAAAGCGCAAGAGTGGGTCGGGTGCGTGATCGAGGATCACTGCATTAAGGGCCTTCAATCCGAGGAGAAAGGCCACATAGAAGGGAAGGAGATTATACTTTACGAAGTACCGATGAAGAAGGGTAAGGTCGACAAGCAGTGGGCCTTGAATTGGACTTGGCCTCTTGTTCAGATGACCACTGAGGCGGCGATTCTTGATTGTCTCAACAGACTCTTAGGACAAAACAATGACGTTGATTGGTGCGTAAAGCGAAAGCAGGATAATACGCTCAAGTTTGTTAAATCCGCAATTCATCTCAAGTCTGATCCATTGAATGGTTAATTATCCCCAACAATATGATCGTTAATCGCCAAACAGTACATTCAGTCGCCGCGGTTTCTAATCTCCGACATTACGTTACGTTGATGGAAGCCAGCATGAAAAGGACTCTGCAACGCGAGAAAGCTCGTTTGAAAAGGATGCGGTTGAAACGCGATGAAGAATGGTATTTGTGCGAACAGCAGACTGTTGAATATGAATTTCGGGAGCATTTTATTCCCATGCTACAGTATTCCTCCGTGGTTTTGATTCATGCAGTCTTTGAGACATTGCTCCATGAATTTTGCTCGGAAATCGAGAAACAGAGGACGCTCCCTGTAACGCTCAAAGACATGCACGGAAAAGGTCTAGACAGAGCCAGACTTTATTTGACAAAAGTAGCGCGTATCAAAGTTGCCGATCTAAGCCAGTGGCAAGAGCTTAGGAAACTGCAACTGGTTAGAGAATGTATTGCCCACGCCTACGGTAACATTGATGAACTGAGGGACAAAGGACAACAGAATCAAATTAAAGCACTTGAAAAAGACGGCGTCCACATTGTTCACAACCGGATACGTTTGTCTGAGACTTTCTGTCATCGGCAACTCAGCCATTTGAGTGACCTAATGCATGCGTTGCAGGTAGCCGCGAAGCAATCGAATTAACCAGTCCGCACGTTGCGCAACTTGGCCACCGTCACTCTAGGCCATGATAGGAAACTCGATAACTCCAAGCGCGCTCCAAAGTGATAAAAGCCGTTATCAGAAACCTTGATTTTCGAGCTCATAACGCAACGCCCAGTAAAAAGCCTCGGCTTCGCTTTTGGCAATTACCTCGCACGCAGTCAATACGACTATTGGGGGAATTTTAAAAGTCTCCCTAAACAGCCTGCCATTTCTTACAACCAATGCGAACCAAGCATCCTCGGTTGGGCCCGTATTCGACCTGTTGAACCCTATTTTAGAAAGTTCCGTTATATCTTCGTCAGTAATCCGGAGTCCCTTTAAGTCGCCATTCCAATATCCCCTAAAATAGGCGTTGAAACCGGATTTCGGTTCATTGACTAGCGCAGCAACAGTGAAACGCATCGTGTCTTCAACCGCTATAAGTGTCTCCTTCACAAAGAAGGCTTTACAAAGAAGCTTAAAGTGATCTTCCACAGTTTCTGAGGAATTGGCCCTGATGGTGATTTCATTACACGCGATAGTACAATAGAACGCTAAAAACTCCTCCAATGACTCTATGAATTGAGATTTATTCTTCCGTCCTACGTCAGTGCATCGCGCAGCGGAAAGAATGGACGCGTGTCGTATGATCGCGGCTATTCTTGAATATACAATTGATTTCATTAACGCTTATCAATGAATGGCTCCGCTAATTCCGGTTTGAGGTTGATGGCTTTTGTATAGTCCGCGATTGCACCGTCCGTGTCGCCTTTGAGTTTCTTCGCACAGCAGCGATTAAAATAGGCTTCCGCATGATCGGGCTTGAGTTGTATAGCCTTGGTGTAGTCCAGGATAGCAGCGTCCAAGTCGCCTTTGATTGCTTGTGCAAGGCCGCGAGTCACATATGCTTCGACGTAATCCGGTTTGAGTGCGATGGCTTTGGTGCAGTCGAGGATAGCATCGTCCAAGTCGCCCCTGCCCTGCTTCACTAGGCCGCGATTGTGGTAGGCAGACGCATGCTCTGGTTCGATTTGGATAGCTTTGGTGTAATCCTCGATTGCGCCACCCAAGTCGCCTTTGCCTTGCTTCGCAGCACCTCGATTGTTGTAGGCAGACGCATGATCTGGTTTGATTTGGATAGCGTTGTTGTAGTCCGCGATTGCGCCGTCGTCGTCTCCTTTGCCTTGCTTCATAACGCCGCGATTGTAGTAGGCTTCGGCATAATCCGGTTCGAGTTGGATAACTTTTGTGAACTCCGCAATTGCGCCGTCCAAGTCGCCTTTGTCTCGCTTTGCGATACCGCGATTAAAATAGGTTTCAGCATTGTCGGGTTCCCACTTCGTCTTCAATAGAGCGATATCGCTGGTGTCAGTTCCCAACATTCTCATGCTTTCCTCATTGGCGTTGGGGTGTGTCGCATGGTACTTCGCTACCTCCGAAAGATCAAACCAAACCGACCTACCGGTTTTCAATAGTATGTGTTCACAGAGGTCCTTATTGGCCGGCGCGCCTCGTGGGCTTTCGTAGTATCGTCGCTGCTTGGAATCTGAAGAATACTCGCCGGGCCCATAGACCTGGCCAATAATAAGCATCTGCATCGCTGTGGAGACGAGACATGACGTTGGCCCAATAACGTAGGGCTGATTTCTGCTCCCGTCTCCACCCAAGAGGGTACACGGAGGAGTGCTTTCGTTCACGTCGCTCATAATCGCAAAGTCTGGATCAGGTGCCCGCCAACCGTTTGTTGATGTCGCGATACCGTTCCGTTGAGTGTCGGCCGCAGCCACCAGCAAACTGGAGAGGGTCAACACCTATAAGCTTGCGTCCACAGCAGAAGAATACTCGATTGCCGAGAGTTGGCAAGTATTTGCGACGGCGTGTCGGGACGGCGGAGCCTTTTCCTGGTGGTGACGGCATTGTCAACAGTGTTGCGATGGCAGTCGGGGCGCAATCCTGGGGACAATGACGACACGACCAGGCACTTGTCGGGGCGGAGCGTTCGCGTCTTGGCATTCGTCTTGGCCTTCATGTTTGCAGCAAGACGGATGCCAAGACGGGAACGCGCAGCGGGGAAATCAGCAGGTCCAAAAGGCTGCCAAATTTGGTGATAATTGGGGCTTGACAATATTGATAAGAGTGTTAATATTGCCAACATGATCGAAAAAGAAGATCAAAAAACAACGAGTGCGGTTGATGTCGGCCTGAAATTGGTCGGTCACTCGAAATCAACGGAGTTTAGCGCCAATCGCGGGTTGGTGATCGAGCTTTTCCCGTTTATTTTCGAGGCGTCGCAAAGAATGAGTGCGCGGGCGATTAGCCGATTCCTGCTGGAAGAACAGGGGGTCAAACTGAGTGCCGTTACCATCACGAAGGCGCTCAATGATCCGAAAAAGAGTTGGAATGCGTTTTTTGACACGATTGAACCTTCTGCCCGGGCCATTGCAAATTGGGGGAAAGGGGAAACGTTGGAGTTTCTGTTTAAAAGCAGGAGCAAATACGAGGACGGCGTTAACCGTTCCATCGGGAATCCGATTAGTCGGCTTGCGGCTAAGTGGCTGGTGAAAGGCGATGTCATTACGGCGGACAAGGTTCTTCGTGAGAAATGGTTTTGTATCAACATTGAAACCCGGCAAAAGGCAAAGCCTTATCTGGAAAGTCGGCTGGCCGTTTGGATGGAAAAGGTGAAAGCGAAATGAGCACTGATGACGGAAAGAAATTGGACCGGGTGATGAGGTTGCCGGAGGTCGCGGGTGTCCTGGGAGTCTGCGCGCGCTCGGTGCGGCGTATGAGTGACCGGGGCGAACTGCCGCCGCTGGTGCATAATGGTCGCACGGTGGGGCTATTCAGAAGCGATGTCGAAGCGCGTTTAGAACAGATGCGCGAAGAACGGGGGAATTGCCCCCAAAGGAGCGAAACATGATTGCTTACACTTATCGGCCTAAACGCCGGCGCAATGGGAAAGTGGTTTTTGCCCGGTTATTTCGGGCGCGTATCCGCTTTCCCGGCGAACACGAGACGAGGGATATTCCGCTTGAAGTCACGGAACAGCGGTCGGCGGACCAGAAGCTTCAACAAATATTGAACCAGCACAGCCAAGAATCCGTTGGTTTGATTGCACCGGGGAGAATGCGGGAAGCGGCGGAAACACCGCTTGCGAGGCATTTCGGGGTTTTCGTCCAGGAACTCAAGGGCAGTGGTTGCGTGAAACGCTACGTGCAAGGCGTTGAACATTATGTCGGCACGCTGATGAGGGATTGCACCTGGGAGTACTTCAAAGATGTAAGCGCGGAGTCTTTCGAGATGTGGCGGCAAAAACAAAAGAAAGCGCCAAAGACGTTGAAGGAATATTTCGTGGCCATGCGGGCCTTTCTCAAGTGGGCGGAGCGTTTGGGTTTTATCGCGCGGAATCCGCTTGCGAAAGTTGGCGCGTGGCGTGTGCAAGGCCGTCAGGCACGAGCGCGGCGCTCTTACACAGCAGAGGAGATTCAGCGCCTGCTGGCCGTCGCCGGTCGTCGGTTCCCGATTTACTTGCTGGCGGTGCTGACGGGCATTCGCAGAGGGGAAATCAAGAAGCTGCGATGGGCAGACTTGGTGCTGGACGGTGACAATCCAAGAATCACCGTATCGGCGATGATCTCGAAAAACCATTATGAGGACGCCTTGCCGTTGCATCCTGACCTTGTGGCGGCGTTGCGGGAGATCAAGCCAGCGTCGTGCAAGCTGGACCAATTGATTTTCAAGGGCATGTTCCCCGGCTACAAACAGTTCTATGCGGACTTGCTGGCGGCGGGAATTGACTGGAAAGACAAGGGTGACGGTCGGCTGGACTTCCACAGCTTCCGCGTCACTTATTGCACACAACTTGCGCCGGGGACACCGAGCGAGCGAGTGCGGATGGCGCTTATGAGGCACCGGGACCCGAAACAAACGGCGAAGACATACACCGACGCAAGAATGCTGCCGCTAAAAGAGGCGATTGAAAAACTGAGCTTCCACCGGGCGGAAGCATCCGGGGCGGGTGACACACAAATAGACACACAAACTCCGGTCGCGGCGGGTCATTTGGTGTCAAGTATTGTCACTTCGCCAGAGTTGGCCGAAAGTGAAAAAAACGCCTTGTTTACGAGGGAAAAGTCGCTTTTTGTCACTCCAAGTCACGACGGGTCAAAAGAGGGGAAATGGTCGGAGCGACAGGATTTGAACCTGCGACGTCTTGGTCCCAAACCAAGTGCTCTACCAGGCTGAGCTACGCTCCGATCAGAGAGGAATATCATCATCGCACAACATCCCCAGGACGCAAGGGCTAAGGCGAATTCCCCTCCTTGCTGCCAGGCTTGATTTTCGACCGGGATTTGGCCGGCGTGTCTTTCCTGGCTTCGACTTGTTTTTTCAGGTCCTCGAGTTCTTTGCGCTGGTCGCGGCCGGCCTTTTCCAGGTCCAGCACTTCCTGGCGAAGATTCTTGAAGTCATCCACCGGTTTGCGCCCGGCTCGAAGATCAGCGACCGCCTTCTCCGCGGCTGCCTGTTGCGGGGCCGCCTTGGCCGCGTTGGCAAATGTTTGCAACACGGCGATGGCCCCCGGATCGCCCAGTGTCCCAAGGGCCTCGATGGCCGCAACTTGAATGCTCTCTCTTTTGTGGTTCACATAACCCAGCAAAAAATCGCGCGCGGCATCCTTTTTTCTTCATTCCGCGCCAGGTAAGCCAGGGTTTGAAGGCCGCTGGCAAAACCCCGGCTGCGGAAGTCCGCTTCGCGCTTGCGGAGGGTCTCCATCAGGGGCGGGATACAGGCCGGGTCATCTTGTGATCGCATTGCCTCAACGGCGGCGACGGCCAATATGTTGCGGTAGGACTCCGAGTTCAGAAACTTTATCAGGAGGTTCCGCACTTCCGGTTGCGCATACTTTCCCAAGGCAACGATATTGGCGTAAAGAATGAGCGGGTTTTTTTCGCTCTCGAGGCTGTTGCGCGCGGACGCATAAGCGGTGTCGCGGTAAAACTCACCAATGGCTTGTGCAAGCTGCAAACGCACCCGGGCGTCAGGTTGGCGGGTCGAAGCCAGCAAGGCTTCGAGCGCGTCGTCCGTGTGGATGGAGCGCAGCGCCTGGGCGGCTTCAATGCGAACGCCGTAACAGGGATCGTTATTCATCGCTTCCTTCAGTTTCAGCACCGTTTCCTGGTCCTTTTTGTCCGCCAACTGTTCGATCGCCAGCAAGCGTCCCATCACATCCTCCCGGTCGGCTAACTGTGAGTAGAGCATGTCGTTCGGCAGGTTCAGAGTCGTCTTGGCCAACAAGGTGTAGTCCGGGTCGAGACGAACAATCTGCGGGGGGGACTCGAGTGGGAAATAGAAATCGGCCTCTTTTTCCTTCACCAGAATGGGGCGATCCACTGTCCCGAACTTGCCCTTGAAGCGGATCGTCAGCGGGAAGCTGAAGAGCAGGACGTTTTGGTCAATCTTTTGCGCCTGCCGCAGGGAAACTTTTGCCAGCCTGCTCTTTTCGTCCCAACTGTAACTGGCTTCCAGCTCCGGATGGTGGGCGTGATAAAGCCATTGATCGAAGAACTGGTCATAAGAACGGCCGGAAAGCTCCTCAATGACCTTCCGCAAGTCCTCGGTCACGACGTTGCCGTATTGATGGCGTTCCAAGTAAGTCTTGACGCAGCGGCGGTAAAGGTCCCCGCCCAATTCCGACCGGAGCATGTGGAGCACCCAGCTACCCTTGGGATAGGCCAGATAAGAAAACATCTCCTGCGGATCGCCATAGGTGCGCCGGACCACCGCGTTGGTGTCGTCCGGCGTGCCCGTAATCCGCCGGGCGCTCTGATACAGCCCGTAAAGCATCGAGTCATGGCCGTTTTTATGCCCGTCATAGAGCAGCGCATAATAGGTGGCGAAACCTTCATTGAGCCAAATATCGCTCCAGTCATCGCAGGTGACCAGGTCGCCAAACCATTGGTGGGCCATTTCGTGCGAAATCAGCCCGTCGCTGTCAATAATGTTTTCAGTCGCCGCCGTGTGCAAAGTCTGGTCGCCGAGATGTGTCGCGCTCGTGTTTTCCATGCCGCCCCCGGCATCGAGCCGGCAAATCTGATAATACTTGGGCCAGGGGAACGGCATCCCGATCTCCGCTTCGAAAAAGCTCATGATGTCCCCGGTGTCGCGAAACGACGCCTCCGCTTCGTTGAATTCCGAGGGCGGCGTCAGAAAAGCCAGCGGGACATTGTTGTGCTTGTCCTCCAGCTTTTTGAAATAGCCGGCCATCAACGAAATCAGATAGTTGGCGTGCGGCTGTTCCTGCGACCAATGAAACGCGGTCAGTCCGGTGGCCGGATCCTTTTCTTCGGAAACCAGCCTGCCGTTGGAGACCGCAGTCATTCCCGCCGGCACGCGACAGGTGACTTCGGAAGTGAATTTCGCGTTCGGTGAATCAAAGCAAGGATACCAAAGGCGCGCTTGAATGGGTTCGCCGTGGGAATCCAGTTGCGTGTCGCCCTCTTGGTAGCCCGTCTCCGGCGTGCTAAAGTGAATCCCTTTGGAGGCTTGGGCATGATAGGCGATGGTCACGCCGGCTTCCTTGTCCGTTGGAACGGGCGTGACGAAAGTGATGATGAGTTTATCGGTGGTTGACTGCCAGCCCTGGATTTCCTCGGTGGATGCGACCGAAAGAATGGTGAGGTCAACCGCGTCGAGGCTGAGTTCCCGGACCGGCTTGCCATTGGGTTTGAATTGAAAAGTCTCTTTGCCTTCGAAGGTGCGCCGCTTGAAATCCGGCGTGAGATCGAGCGCCAGATGGCTGACTTTCACCTCGCGGTCGGGCGGGTAATTATGGTCAGCGCCAGCCTCGATGGGCGCAAGGAAACTGGCGGATTTGATGCACTCAATGTCCGTGCCAGTCGTGGAGCCGTGAGCGGGCGCGGTGAGCATATGGAAAGTCACCAGGCAGAGAAAATGGCGAAAAGGATTCTTCATATTGCAGCAGAATAGACATGGGTGGGCGGATGAGCAATCAATTCACAACGACAGTTCCAACGAACCGGACTTTGGTGTGTTTGTCCTGCTATTTCTCCAGTCTCTCTGGCGGCTGGGCCGCCAGTTGCCGCAGCACATAGGGCAGAATTCCGCCGTGCTGGTAATAATCAATCTCAATGGGCGTGTCGATGCGGCAGGCCACCGGGATGTTTTCAACCCGCCCGCCCGCCCGCGTGATGCGCAAGGTCAAATCCTGCCGCGGCTTGAGTTGATCGCTTAACCCAAGGACATCGTAGGTTTCAGTCCCGTCCAGCTTGAGCGTTTGCGCCGACACGCCTTCCTTGAATTGCAATGGCAACACGCCCATGCCCACCAGGTTCGAGCGGTGAATGCGTTCAAAGCTCTGCGCGACCACGACTCTCACCCCCAGCAACCGCGTCCCCTTGGCCGCCCAATCGCGCGAACTGCCCGTGCCGTATTCGGTTCCGGCCAGGACAATGAGGGGCGCGTGTTGGCCCGCGTATTTCATGGCCGCGTCGAAAATGCTCATCGTTTCGCCGCCGGGTTGAAATTTCGTCACGCCTCCCTCGACGCCCGGGACCATGAGGTTCTTGATGCGCACATTGGCAAAAGTGCCGCGGGTCATGACGCGGTCGTTGCCCCGGCGCGAACCGTAGCTGTTGAAATCCACGAAATTGACGGCGTGTTCGATGAGATAATTTCCCGCCGGCGAAGTTTTTTTGATGCTGCCGGCCGGTGAAATATGGTCCGTGGTCACGCTGTCGCCAAAAATGCCCAGCGGCCGGGCCGCCTTGATGTCGGCGATGTGTCCGGGCTGAAGGCTGAAGTTTTCAAAGAAGGGCGGCTGCTGTATGTACGTGCTTTGTTCGTCCCATTGATAAACCTGGCCGGTGCTGGCGGGAATGTCGTTCCACTTTGGATTCTGCGCGGCAAAATCACGGTAGAGCCGGCGGAACACCTCCGGTTTGAGGGCGGCGTGCATGGCGTCGCGCACCTCGCGCTGGTCCGGCCAGATATCCTTCAACCAGATGTCCCGCCCGCCCGTTCCCCTGCCGATGGGTTCTGTTGTCAAGTCTATTGTTACCCGTCCGGCCAGGGCGAAGGCCACCACCAGCGGCGGGGACATGAGAAAATTCGCCTTGATGTTCTGGTGGACGCGCGCTTCAAAATTTCGATTGCCCGAAAGCACCGCCGCCGCAATCACGTCGTTCTTCGTCACCGCTTCCTCGACCGGCGCGGCCAGCGGGCCGGAGTTGCCGATGCATGTCGTGCAGCCGTAGCCGACGAGGTTGAAACCGAGTTGGTCCAGATAGGGTTGCAGGCCGGTTTTGTTCAAATAATCGCTCACCACCCGCGAGCCTGGGGCAAGGGAAGATTTGACCAGCGGATTGGGCTTGAGTCCTTTCTCGACCGCCTTCTTCGCCAGCAAACCGGCCGCCAGCATGACCGAGGGGTTGCTGGTGTTCGTGCAACTGGTGATGGCGGCAATCAACACGTCGCCATGACGCAATTGCCCATGCGGCGATGCGGTCATGGCTGGCGCAGAATCCGGTGTCGGGCGGTTGTTGGCCATTTCCAATTCCGTCAATGGATTTGTGTTCTGCTCCAATGAATGCCGGCGCGAAACCGGTTCCTGGCTCCCGCCGCCCGCGGCCATTGTCCCGCCTTCCAAAATGGGAAAAACGCGTTTCAATTCGTCCGCTGTTTTGCCAAAACCGTTTTCCGCCGCGGGCCTGCCCAATGCCTTGATGAATTCCTCCTTGAGTTTGCCCAACGCTATCCTGTCCTGCGGCCGTTTTGGCCCAGCCACGCTCGGCCTGACTCCGGCCAGGTCCAATTCGAGGTCCGTTGAGTAGGCGATGTCGCCCTTCTTGGGGATTCCGAAAAGGCCCTGGGCGCGAAAATAGTTTTCATAGACCTTGCAATGCTCCTCGCTGCGGCCGGTCTTGCGCAGGTAATCAACGCACTCCTCGTCAATCGGGAAGAAGCCCATGGTCGCGCCATATTCGGGGGCCATGTTGGCGATGGTCGCGCGGTCCACCACCGCCAGGGCCACCGCGCCAGGCCCGTAAAACTCGACGAATTTGCCGACGACCTTCGCCTTGCGCAACATCTCCGTCATTGTCAAAGCCAGATCGGTCGCTGTCACCCCTTCCTGGAGCGCGCCGGTCAAATGCACCCCGACGACGTCCGGCGTCAAAAAATAAACCGGCTGCCCCAACATGCCGGCCTCCGCTTCGATGCCTCCGACACCCCAGCCGACAATGCCCAGGCCGTTAATCATCGTGGTATGGGAATCGGTCCCGACCAGCGTGTCCGGGTAAAAGAGGGACGGGCCATTGGGGCCGGCCGTCTGAGAAAGAACGCCCTTGGCCAAATACTCCAAATTAACTTGATGCACGATGCCAATGCCGGGCGGCACCACCTTGAAAGTGTCGAAGGCCTGCATGCCCCACTTGAGAAACTGATAACGCTCGCGATTGCGTTGAAACTCCATGGCCAGATTCTGCGCCAGCGCATCCGCCGTCCCCGCAAAATCGACCTGCACCGAATGGTCCACCACCAAATCCACCGGCACCAGCGGCTCGACCAATTTGGGATTCCGGCCCAACTTCACCATGGCCGAGCGCATGGCGGCCAAATCCACCAAAAGCGGCACCCCCGTAAAATCCTGCAACACAATGCGGGCGACGATGAACGGAATTTCCTGCGTGCGCGCCGCTTTGGGCTGCCACTGGGCCAGTTCCCGGACGTTGGTTTCAGAGACCTTCTTGCCATCGCAATTGCGCAAGACCGATTCGAGGACCAGGCGGATGGAAACCGGCAGGCGGGAAATCGCCCCCACGCCGGCTTTTTCCAAGGCGGGCAGCGAATAAAAGCCGCCCTTCCTGCCCTGTCCAAGGTCAAATTCCTTCAACGAGTCAAAAAGGTTGTGTAAAGTGTTCATAAAGGGACCGTCCGCCCGTCATTGCAGGCCGACAAAAGAAAATGCAGTTTGCCGCCAACAGTGTCAAGAGGCGGCACACCGAATCAGCGCATTTACCAATCATGAACTGTTTGTTTCGTTGCGGTTTCTGCCCGAACGGGTGTATGGTTGCCGGATATGAAGACACTTTTTATGGCGGCCTGGGTCTGTGCGGCCGCGTCGAGCATTTTCGCGGCGCCCTTTTCCGATCAGAGTTTTGAGGCGGCGTCCAAGGAGGCCGCGCGAACGGGCAAGATCGTTTTGGTTGATTTTTACACCACTTGGTGCGGCCCGTGCAAATTGCTGGACAAAAACACCTGGACCGACGCTGCGGTCATCCAGTTGCTGGAACAAAAAACGGTGGCGTTGCGGATTGACGCGGAAAAGGAAACCGCCCTTTCCAAACGCTACAAAATCGAGGCCTATCCCAGCGTGCTGCTCATCAAACCCGACGGAACGGAAATCGACCGCCTGGTCGGTTATCGCGAGCCAAAAGTGTTCATGGCGGACTTCAACGCCGCGCTGGGGGGAAAGGATTCGATCACCCGCGCCCGGGAGGCATTGATGGCTGCGGGAACCAACGACGCCAGCGCCCGGATGCAATTCGGCGTGGCGCTGCAGCAGAGAGGCAAGGACGCCGAAGCCCTGGCGGAATTTCTGTGGTGTTTTGATCACGGGCTGGAGGCCGATCCCCCTTTTGCCGGCGTGCGCCTGAGTTTTTTGTTGTCCAACATCAAGAATTTGGCCGCCCACTATCCGCCGGCGGGGAAGGCGCTGGAAGTCCGGCGCGACGAGCGTCAAGCCAAAGTGGCGGCTGGCGCGACCGATACCCAAACGATTATGGATTTGATTTCCCTCAACACGACGCTCGACCAGAAGGAGAAGAACTTTGCCGTCTTTGATGGTCTTCCGGCCGGCAGCAGGGCAAGAGGCATTATTTTGGTGATATCCACGGACCAGTTTTTGGAAGCCAAACGGTATGCGGACGTTCTCCAGGGGACGGATGGGAAATCCGCCTTCAAAAATGCGGTGGATCAGTTTGCCCAAATGCTGGCGTCAATGGGCAAGGACAACCCGATGAGAGGTCGAATGCAGGAATCCTTGCGCAAGATGACCATCAATACGGGCGCGCACTCTTTTGAAGCCCTGGCCGGCCTGAAACGAACTCAGGACGGCAAGGATCTGGCCCGGCAGATTCTGAAGTTTGATGCTTCACCGGCCACGCGCACTTTGCTGGCCGAGGCCGCAAAACGGGCCGGAAACGCCGAGTTGGCCGGGTATGTAAAGCAGTGACCGGTGTCTCCACTGGGACAGCGGACAGTAAAAGGGCTGTCACTCTGCCCATTCAAGCGCCGCGCGGGTCGGGAACTGAAAGTTGCCGGCATATCTTGCGGGAAAGGTGCTTACCAATTTCGACATGGCAGGGAATCGGCTCAATCGCGCCGGTTTCGGGATTCATCCACAGCGAGGGTTTGCCGCCTTCGCGCTCCGGCCGACAGCCGTGAGCTTGCAGTTGCCGCAGTAAATCGCGGCGTTTCATCAGACTAAAATGGAGGTTTGTTCCGCGCCCTTGGGCGCATTTTCAAGTCCCTGTTCCCGCTTGTAATCCAGCACCAGTTCAATCGCCTCGGCCAGGCTTTCAAGGCATTCCTCGCGGGTTTTTCCCTGTCCGTTGGCCTCCGGCACTTCCGGACAGAAGGCAATGAACCATTTCCCATCCCGCTGAACCACCGCCGTGTAGCGATTTCTCATCGTCGTAAATTACATGGTTTGGCGCGGCTTGGCAACCCACCATAATTGCCCCAAAGGCTCGAAAAATCCGTTCGCAATTTTGATTCCGGCACACTTCTTGCCCATCTATCAAATGCGTGTCTCTCCAAGCCGCTGGGGCGGTTTGGGTGGGGTCCGGTCGAGCTCAACGACCGGACTCTTTTTTTTGCCTTCAGGATTTCGCCAGTCCGCGATAGCTCCGCCTTGCGGAGCGACGGCGGAAGCCTTTAGCATTCCATCGTGCCGGAAAAACAACGCGCCATGCTTATCTGCCTGCTGCTTGCCCTGATCACTCTGGCGCTTTATTGGCCGGCGACTCATTTCGATTTCGTCAATTACGATGACCCGGATTATATCATTTATAATCCCCCCATCCAGCATGGCATCACCGGCGCTGGATTGGTCTGGGCCTTCAAAACCAGTCATGCGAGCAATTGGCATCCCCTCACCTGGGTCTCGCACATGGCGGATTGCGCCCTCTACGGCCTCAACCCGGGCGGCCATCACCTGACCAATCTCCTCTTCCACACCGCCAACGTCGTCCTGCTTTATCTGGTCCTGTGCCAATGGACCGGCGCCCCGTGGCGCAGCGCGCTCGTGGCCGCCCTCTTTGCGTGGCATCCGCTGCACGTCGAATCCGTCGCCTGGGTGTCAGAACGCAAGGATGTCCTGAGCGCCTTTTTCTGGCTGCTGACCCTGGCCGCTTACGGGTGCTACGCGAAGGGGCGCAAGGTCTGTTACTGTCTGGCGCTGTTATTTTTTGCTTTGGGGTTGTTGTCCAAACCAATGGTCGTGACGCTCCCCTTCGTGCTGCTGTTGTTGGATTATTGGCCGCTCAAGCGAATCGCGACGCCGGGATTGTTCCTGGAGAAAATTCCATTTTTCGCCCTGGCGGCGCTGGAGTGCGTCGCAACTCTGTGGGCGCAAACGGGGGCCAATTCAGTGGTCAGTCTTGGCATCCTCCCCTTTTCCGCGCGCATCGCCAACGCGCTGGTCAGTTGCGTCCTGTATCTCTGGAAGATGCTCTGGCCCGCGGATCTTGCGCTGCCGTATCCTTATTCACATTTATGGACAATTTGGCCGGCGGCCGGTGCGGCCGGCTTGTTGCTGCTCATTTCCGCGGGCGCAATTTTGCGGGCGCGTCGGCAGCCGTATCTCATCGTCGGCTGGCTTTGGTTTTTGGGAACCTTGGCGCCTGTGCTTGGCCTGGTGCAGGCGGGCATTCAACCCATGGCGGACCGCTACAGCTACGTGCCGTTGATCGGGGTGTTTATCATGGCGGCCTGGGCCATTCCCGGCGCCTGGACACGCTGGCCGCGACCGGGACTGGTCTTCAGCGCGGTGGTGGCGGGCGCGCTGGGGTTTTTGCTGACGGGCGCGGAAATGCAATTGCAATACTGGCGCGACAGCGTGACGCTCTTCAGCCATACCGTGGCTGTGACGCGCAACAATATTCTGGCCGAGTATAATCTGGCCGAAGCGCTGGCGCGGCAGGGCGATGAGGTTCAGGCCGTCGTTCATTATCAAAAGGCGCTGGCCATTGAACCCAACCGCGTGGAGGCGCATTACAATTGCCAAAGGCAGGCGCATTACAATCTCGGGCTGATTTTCCGCGCGCGCCGACAATGGGCGAAAGCGGAGGCGCAATTTCGCGCCTGCCTGCGGGATGATCCCAACCTGGCCCGCGCCCGCAACAATCTGGACGCGGTTCTGAAGGAAATGTCCCATGACACTAAAAATGACTAATGACGAAATCCCAATGACGAAGGAATGTCCAAGCACTAATGACCAATGTCGCGGCATATTCTTCGTTATTGGTCATTTGGGCATTATTTCGTCATTCGTGCTTTGTCATTGGACATTCTTCCCGGTAGTCTTCGGCTCATGAGCAAAAATTCGTCACAAAGACTTGCCGGTTATCCGCGCTTGAATCCGCCTGGCCTCGGGAAAAATATTTCCGCGGCCGATCTGATCGATCAGACGTTCCCGGCCTGCAACAGTGGGACCAAATTTATGAGAAGGTCAAGTCCCTGTATTTAAAAGTGGGAACCGTGAAAAGAATCCAGACCAGCCGGAGGACAGCCGGACGTGCCGGCAAGGGGGCGGCATGAAAGCTTCCGCCATGCCGCGCCGCGCCTTTCTCCAAACCACTGTCCTGGCCACGACTGCTCTGGCGACCGGCGCCTGTGACACGATTGCCGAAGGTTCGTCCCGGCCCATCGGCTGCTTCAACCGGCCCTGGATGCAAAAGTTCGGTTCAAAAGCGCAGCCGCCGGACACGCCGCAGCCGGCCAACTGGGGTTTCGATGTCGCCCTCAAAGGGATCAAGCAGGCGGGTTTCAAAATGGCGGGTTTGCTCACTCCCATGCCGGGGGAGCCGTTCATCGGCTCGCAGGCAACGGACGAGTACTTGACAAACTTGAAAAAGAGAACCGCCGCCGCCGGCCTGGCCGCGACCATGGGCTCATTGCACATCCAGGCCGCGTTGCCGCTGGAAGAAGCGATCCAGGATGTGCGCCGGCAAATCGATCATGCGCAATTTCTCAATCTGGAATGGCTGCTGACTTTTGGCGTGGATGAAAAGGAGCACTACGAAAAGTATTACAAGATGATGGCCGACGCGGCGGATTACGCGGAGCAGGCGAACGTGAAACTGGTCTTAAAACCCCACGGCGGCGGCAGCGGAGCTTCGGAGGAAATCCAGCGCTGCCTGGAGCGGGTCAATCGTCCCAATTTCAAAGTGTGGTACGACGCGGGCAACATCATCTATTACACCGGCAAAGACCCGGTGGAGGAACTCAAGCCCATCGTCCAATACGTCACCGGCTTTTGCGCCAAGGATTGCACCGGCGAAAACGGCGACGTGATGATCCAATTCGGCGCAGGCAGGGTGGATTTTATCGCGGTGTACAAGGAATTGAAAAAGGCGGGATTCAACGGCCCGACCTTTGTCGAGTGCGCTGGAGGGCAAACCTTCGCCGAAGTGACGGACAGTGCGCGGGCCAACCGGCTGTTCCTGGAAAAAGTGTTCGCGGCGATTTAGGGGGCGGTTTTTCAACCGCTCAAAGCATCTTGACAGCAAGCAGTTTTAGCATCATGATGCATGCATGAGAACAACCGTAACATTGGAAAAGGATGTTGAGAGGATGTTGCGCGATGCCATGCATCGCTCCCGGAAGTCATTTAAGGAGACGCTCAATACTGGATTGCGCGCTGGTTTGGGCGGGAAGCCGGGCCGGGCCGGAAGCAAACCGTTCGTCATCAAGGCCCGTGGGTTGGGATTGCGCGGCGGCATTGACCCCGCCGGTTTCAACAAACTGGCCGACGACTTGGAGGCGGATGTCTTTCTTGAGAAACGCCGACGTGCAAGGAAAGCATGATTATTCCTGACGTCAACCTGTTGCTCTACACTTACGATTCCGATTCGCCCTTCCACGCCAGGGCGGCGGCGTGGTGGCGCAAGTCTTTGTCGGGAACGGAACCTGTTGGATTGCCGCCGGTGGTCGTGTTCGGTTTTCTGCGCATCGCCACGAATGGGCGCGTGTACCAGAATCCCATGACGTCTGTGGAAGCGATTCGACACGTCCGCTCCTGGCTGAAGCAATCTGTCGTGCAGATTATTGAGCCACGGAACAATCACGTCGAACAGGTCTGCCAGTTGCTTGAGACTCTTGGCACGGCGGGGAACCTCGTAACCGACACGCAGATTGCAGCCCTGGCCGTTGAATACGACGCGGTTGTACACACCGCAGACGCGGATTTCCTGCGATTCCCACGCCTTCGGTGGTTCAATCCCGTTACCGGCGCCGGGAGCCGGAAACTGTCAGCGGGTTAAACTTCGGCCTTCGCTTTGGGGGCGAGGATCAGTTCGTAGCCTTCGCGGGCGGCTTCGACCATGAGACTGGAGCGGCGGCGCGCCGCCATTTGGCGCGCCCGCGCCACCATGCGGGAAATTTGTTCGTCGGTGTGGTCCGGATCATGGTGAAAGAGGAAAAGGCGCTTGACGTTGGCGTGCAAAGCGAAGGCGACACAATCTTCCACACAACTATGCCCCCAGCCGACATGCTTTTCGTATTCGACGGCGTCATACTGCGAATCCATGATCAACACGTCGGAATCACGGATAAATTCAATCAGGGCGTGGTCTTCCGGCGGCGTGGTTTCTCTTTCTTTTTGCGGGACGAGAATCGTCTCGGTGATCCAGCGGTCGCGCAGCCGGGGGTATAATTCAATGTCCGGCAAATAGGAAATCGAGCCGCCGGGCGTGAAGAGCCGGTATCCGGTGCAACTGCCGGGATGATTCAAGAAGTGAGCGCGCACGGGCACCTGGTTCACGTTGAAGTTCAGCTCGCGGAGTTCCCGGATGGCAATATGGCCCGGCATTTGTTGCATGCTGATGGGGAAATAGGGGCTTTCCATTTGATCGGAAAGAGTGTTTTTCAAGCCCTGGCTGGCGCCTTCAAAGCCATAAATGGTCACGTCGTTTTTTGGATTGTAAGCCGGAAGAAAAAAGGGAAAGCCCTGAATGTGGTCCCAGTGCGTATGGGTGATGAGCAGGTTCAAATGCATGGGCTTTTCCTTGAATTCCTCGACCAGGGCCAGACCCAGCCGACGCAGTCCGGAGCCGGCGTCCAAAACGATAATGTCCGAGCCGACGCGCACTTCGACACAGGAGGTGTTGCCGCCATAGAAAACGGTTTCGGGGCCGGGACTGGGAATGGACCCGCGCACCCCCCAGAATTTAAGCCGGACGCCCCCGCCACTGTGGCCGTCCTTGGCGGCGGCATTGTCCGATTGCCCCTGGCGTGGAGGAGTGCCAAAGCGCGCCAGAAACTTGTCAAGGGCATGCAAAGAAACCGGTTTCACCATATATTCATCGGCACCCGCTTCCAAAGCGTTAATCTTGTCGGTGGCGTGTCCGCTGCCAGTGGCGATAATAATTGGAGAGCTGGACTGGGTATCTTTGTGGCTGCGGATATCGCGGCAAAATTGGAAACCGTTGCAACGCGGGGTCAGCAGGTCGCACAGGACGATTTCGGGCTTGTGTTGCAAGGCCAGTTCCACCCCGCGCTGGCCGTCCTGGGCATCGACAAGAGACCAGCCGCGCTCATCCAGCCAGGGCATTAGCTGGCTGCGAAAAGCGTGATCGTTATCAATGACCAAAACCTTTTTCATGCTGCCAAATTATTGTAATCGTTTTCCCGCAAAAAGACAAGACTTTGATTGACAATATCGCCGACAACGGCAAACAGGCCGGGAGCCCCGGTCGGATTGACCGGTCAGGCTCCCGGCCCTGACATTCGTCTGCGCCGAGCAACGGCGCGACATCGGAACGAGGCGCGGCGGTTCAGCTTGCCGTGATTCGCCGCGGTTTGGCTTTTTCAGCCTTCGGCAAAGTCATGGACAAGATGCCTTGTTCAATCTTGGCGGTGATTTTGGCGGTGTCGATGGCAGGATCCAATTCGAAGACCCGGCGAAAATCACCCGGCCCGGATTCCCGATAGAGGAAGTTGGCCGCTGGCGCCGATTGACGCCGACCCACCAAGGTCAAAATAGTGCCTTCCACATGAATGTTCAAACCGTCCTTGTTTACCCCCGGCATTTCGGCTTCGAGGACATAGGCATCCGGCGTTTCCAAAATGTTCACCCCGGGGGTGATGAATTCCCGTGCGGTTTCGACCGGTTGGGACTGAATTACTTTTTCCTCTTGTTCAGCAACTGCGTTCATTTTTTCCTTTCGTGTTCCAGAGCGGACAGCGCCCGCCCGTGGCTCAGGTTATTTAATGTTAATCGGAATTTGTCTCGGTTTCGCTTCCTCGGCTTTTGGCAGCGTGACGGTCAACACGCCGTCGGTGTAAGCGGCCTTGATTTTCCCGGCGTCCACCTTGCATGGCAGGCTGACGCGGCGTTCAAACCGTCCCAACACTCTTTCGCAGCGGCAAACCGTGGCCTCATCGAACCGCGGATCCTGTTTGCGTTCGCCGGACACTGTCAGCGTTCCATCCTCCAGCGAGATGGCGATGTCCTCCTTTTTCATGCCGGGCAATTCAACTTTGACGACCAAACCATCGTTGTCCTCATAAAGATCAAGGGCCGGCAGGCAACCCTCCGGCAGCCGGTCGGGATCGAAAGGTGTTTCCAGAGGCTGTCCAAGGGCCAGTTGAAACAGGTTATCGAGCTCATCGCGCAATGTCACCATGCGATGAAATGGAGAAATCCCTCCGTAGTTGGGTCTTTGCAATTTTGCAAATATCATAATTATCCTTTGTTTCGTAATTTCTTTTGAGAACTTTACGAAACCTTAATAGCCTGTAACGTGCCAGAAATGCGGAAATCAATAAGCTGCTTATTATAAGTGACTTACATAAACACAGGCATCGCATGATGGGATTATGGAGAGCCACTATGTCTCATTATGTGTTATGGCAATAGTGCCATTATGACGCTTTGTCGCATGTTGGGACAAAGCCGTACTCCATACATTCGCTTTCATAAACTTGCGCCTCGTCCCCGCCCCGTTTAAAGATTAAAAGGTTGGCTTGACCGAATGGGCAATAACCTGAGAGATTGGTGTGCGACGGCGGTTTTGGCCGCCGGTTAAAGTATCTATGAACAAGATTCAATTCAGTTTTTTTGCGGCAGGCGCGGCTTTGGCCCTGGCGGCCAGCGCCCTCCATGCGCAAACGTCCATCCAAAGGCTCTCGTTCTCACTGATCGGAGAATATCAAACAAATATTTATTATACCAATGCGGATAATTCCGCAGGCCCGTTGACCAACGAAGATTCGCTGATCCGCACCGTCCTCGTCAGCACCGGCAATGTTATCAAGGCGCTGGCGGTGGATCTGGAGGGGACAAACTATTCAACCTGGACCGGATCGGAATTAGTTCGCGAAGTCAATTTGACCAATGGAAACGAGGGGATCTTTCTGCGCAAAGCAGGCAATCAAACCAATGTCTCCAGCTTCTTTGGCTTGAGCTGCTCCAACAATTTCACCGGCGAATTAACAAACGAATTTCCCGCGTTGAACACCAATTTGGCCAATGTCTTCACCAATACTGTTATGAATACAAATGGCGGTTTCACCAACATGTTTACCAATGTATTCACCAACGCTTTCACCTTCACCAATACTGTTACGAATATGGTTACGAATGGTGGTATCACCTACATTTTTACCAATGTATTTACCAATTCTTTCACCACCAACAGTTTCAGCAATAATTTCAGCCTCGAGACTCCGCTGGTTCACGGTTGGCGCCGCATGACCGATCCGACCAACACCACGACCAATTTTGTCGCGACGGCGGGACTTTATTTCATCTCGCTCAACACCACCAATCTCAAATTCAACCTGCTGGCAGTCGGCGATGGCGCCATCACCAGCGTCGCCGGCCACATCAACGGCACGCTCTACGAGCGCGCCATCAATTCACAACATTTGGGAAGTGCTGGAACCTTTTATCTCAACATCGGGACCAACATCTTTGATGTCGCAACCAACCCTCCCACGTCTTTTACCGGACCCATGCACGGAACTGTTAGCACAGGCCAGCCCTCGTTTTCCTCCACAATTGCGGGGCCCTGAAACCGGACGGAGGAGGCAGACGGGTTGGCTTGATCATTGGCTGTCCGACATGGATTCGAACCATGACAAAGGCCTCCAAAGGGCCTTGTGCTACCGTTACACCATCGGACAGTGGCCCTCTAAACTAGCGTTTCCAAGCCGGTCTGCAAATGGAAATCTGCAGGAAATGCTGAAGGCTAACCCAACTTCCTTAAACCGCGAACGCAAGTGGTTGATTTACAAGCTTCCAGTGTCCGGTCACTTGCTACAACTGGCCTTCCGTCCAAATGGGCGGCTTGGCAAAGAGCGGCAGCAAATCCAATCTGGCCAGCATGTCGTTAAGGTCTTTGGGCACTTGCGTCACCATCATTTTGCAAGTCTTGGCACCGAGTTGCAGTCGGCCCAGCCGGATGGTTTGCAGTTGACGCAGCAGGTTGTGGACTTCAATGGCCTGGTCCTTTTGCCGCCATTGTAGTTCCAGCTTGGCACTCAGCCAATAGGCCAGGAAGCAGAGCCGCGCGTGGTTGCGCACCCGATCCGGCCGGCGGTGATGCACCGGACGCACCCGCAAGTAGGATTTGAGATGGCAGAAGGCGTCCTCCACTTCTTGCAGGTTCTTGTAATGGGCCACCACGCCGGAGCCGGGGACTTGCTCGGCGCTGACGTTGGTGCCCAGCAGATAGAGGCCGTCCCGAACCGACTCGCCTTGGATCAGATCGATCCGGCGGCTCCATTGCAATTGGCCTCGGGGATCGACTTCATAATCAAAATACTTGTGGGCCTTGAGCCGTTGCAGGGCGCGGCCCACTTGGCTGGCCAGTTTCTGCGCATTGACGTTGCGGCGCTTGACCGCCGCCAGACGTTGGAGTTCGGCTTCCGCTTTGGCCAGACGCGCCTGGCGCCGTTGCTGGTCGCGCTGCCGCCGCCACGGCCCGCCGGCGATGACGTAGCGTTTTCCCTCGCGCACAATTTCCATCACTTGGGCGCGATCCCACAGTTCAGGGGCTGGCTCGGCGGGCAACCCTTCCAACAACTGGTCCAAGAGGCCGGCGCCAAAGCGCGTCACGTAGTGAAGGCCCA